>Ga0308158_10000174_pt1 | contig 140203 bp, 211 predicted proteins | sample PhyBR2_FD_201038 | JGI IMG/M metagenome (GOLD analysis project Ga0308158, IMG submission 201038) | Phyllosphere microbial communities from UC Gill Tract Community Farm, Albany, California, United States - DLSLB.R2 | ecosystem: Host-associated > Plants > Phyllosphere > Unclassified | place... | reverse complement strand
GTGTACGGAGTGACAGGGAATGTCTCAGGGTGTAAATGTTGCTTCATTGTTCCTCCATACTATCTTATCTGCAATTCAGATACAGCTTACAGGCTAATGATACTGCAAACATGCAACTCCCGGCAACTGTTATTCAGCTGTGATACTGTCTTCAGATTCTTCCACAGTTTCAAAGACAACTAAAATTGCTTGTTTGCGAAGGTTCCGTAGCCCAACACGAGTAATCTCACCTTGCATAAACAGTGGAAGATTAGCCCCTGACATCAAAGACTCCAGCAAGTCAGCATTGACATCCAAGTCGTATTTTTTACGAACCAAAGGCAGTAGCACCTGAATAGCTGACTGCAAAGCTGCTTGCTGCTTTTTTCTTGCTTGGACAACAAACAGCAGCAGTACTACCGTAGACAACACTGTTAGTGCCGCGAAAGCCAAAGCAAGAAGATTCAGAACTGGAATCCAATCAGCGTTGATTAGACCTACGACAAACGCGGCAATGGTGAGAATGAAAGAAACCAAGGGAAGCTTCGATACTCTTCGGAGGCTGGCATAATGATCGTCAGTCAGCCTTGTCGCAGGGAAACGAGGCACTGCAATATCTGGATGCAGATTCGGTGCTTCTACTTCGACAACTTTTGACATACTTTTCTTTCTTCAACAGGTGGTAATTACCTTATCAGTTGATGGTGTAAAATCGCTGAAAATCGAATCTTCGAAAATCAATTGATAGTATAACAGTACGCATCCTAATCATTAGATGCTGTTGCATTTCCTTTTCCAAAAAGGGAGGGCTGGAAGAGAAAACTTCCAGCCCTCTTTTGGGTTAAAGAGATTCGTTTGCTTCTTGTAAGTCAGCTTCAAAGTCAACTTCAATGGCTGTTAGCGACTCATCTGACAAGTTGTACGGAACCCAGCTGATTTGCTTTGTCAATGCGGTGATTTCCATAGCTTTCTCAAAATAGTCCTCATCCTGAACAGCTTTCAGAGCTGCAATGAACCTTTGGCTGTCTGCAGCTTGCACAAAGTTAACTCCGACTCCCTCACCTTCCGCTTCTTCCAGCGGAACTGTTTTAGAAAGCTGGATAATGCAGCCTTCTTCGTCAAGAGTGTACTTGATTTCTTCTTCCCCAACTTGATGGTTTGTTACGCCCACTGTTGATGAATGCAAACTCTTTAACAACTGAGGCAGGAGAGTCTCTGAGAATACGACATCCCCATTCAACCAAAGGGTATCTTGATGCTTGTTTGTCGCTTCGAGTGCTTTCAGTAAGCTTTTTGAAGTGTTAGTTGATCTGTACTGCAGGTTTTCCACAAAACGAGTTTCAGGGTGTAAAGCTGTTGCAACAGTTCTGATGGTATCACTTTCGAAACCAACCACAATCGTTACTGATGCTGGATTTACTTGGTGGATGAGGCGAAGTTGCCTTTGCAGAATCGTCTCACCTGTTTTGAGTAGGGTAAGACATTTTGGATGGCTTCGACCTAAACGGGAGCCTATACCAGCGGCGAGTATTACGAAATGAGGGGCTTTCAAAGACATAGAATCGGACCTTCCTGAGAAAGTGTTCATCTTCCCCTTTGCGAGTTGCACAAGACCAACTTTAACAGATTTTGAGAAGAATCAGTGTTATGGCTTGCTTTTATCCTTCAAACGTGGGATTTTCTGGAATTCACACCCAAAACTCAGCTTTTGTACTGATAACGGGACACAAGAGAAAACATACTTCAAGGGGAAAGCTAACTATTTTTCTTAGGGTTGCGAATAAATAAGACCACACTGTGCAAAAGACGAAGGGAACATCATGACAACTGTTTTAGAATATCTGGAAGAAGAGACTGCTTTCATTCCAGACCCTGACATGCCTGCGTCCGTAGCCAACTCAGAGATAACCCAAATCATCGAAGCTGTCTTTATCTTCGAAGTCACCCGACCAGATGATGATGACGAAGACTTCTATGGTGACTCTGCCGGCTATGAAGAAGGCGAACATAAAGTCTTAGAAATCACAGCTGGAGCCGGGGATGAAAGCGTAAGTTTCATTCTCATCTCACCTAACGATGAAGAATGGCTCTACTACGAGGACATAGATTCCTACATCAGTGACACTTACAGCGACCAGGATGAAGTTTCGTACAACTACGAAGTGCTGTCTGATGAAACGCTCTAAAATAGTAGCCGGGACAGTTTTGACAGTCAGTGGGTTGACCATGCTTTTAGCAGGATGTTCTGCTGGATCAGACACTGACTTCGAAAAAGTTCAGAACACACCTGAAGAGAACATTCCAGAGCTAACTCCAGGCTGGGTCCAAGTCGATGACACAACCATCAAGCTTTACCTGTATGGGTCATCTTCCTGCCCGCCAGAAGTCGAACGTATTTCTTTGAATGAGACAGGGGCGGAAGTTCATCTGAAGCAGTATTCAGGGATGTGTACAGCCGATTATGGAGGACCTACAGTATGGAAGGTGTCCAACCTGCCTGCGATTTCAGAAGATTTCACTGTACAGGTTCGTGATTTAGGTAGAAGTACACAAATCGAACGATTCAGGTGATTCACAGAAATAAAGTGCGTTTTTTGTACAGAAAAGCTATTTTCTACCGAAAAGGGTATTAGAACCTTTCCTTGGTTGGTTAACTCTAAAGAACACGAAGAAGGCATACCAGTTTACTTGCTCATGGTATGCCTTCTTCATGTTTAAGACTTGTGAAATACTCTCACTGTCAAAATTGTGGTCCATACGACTAAGCCGACAAGTACAATCAGCATGATGCCCATAATGAGCAGCAGATTCTGGATTTGCGTCTCCGCATTACCATCAATAAGAAACGCTGCAGACAGACTTGGCATGGCAAATGTTTTCCAGCTGAAGAGGAGGGCTCCTGCTGCAGCAATTACTGCAAGCACGAACCCTCCTCTTAGTAGTTCTTTTCGAACTGAACTCATGCGTATCTACGCTTCAACGAACGGTACACGAAGTAAATCACAGCAGCTGCAATAACCAGGAGAATCACCCAGAAAATCAGTCTAACTGCAGCGGCAAGAAGCCAGAAGGACAGCCAGATACCTGCACCAACAAGAGCTCCTCCAAGTACACCCAGACCAATGGTTTTCCATCTCAAAGCTGAGGAAGCTGTGTTATCGACACGGGAAAGCAGGAAACCCACCCCACCGCCGATGACAGCAAAAAGTACAATAAGGAATGCGAACATATTTTCTCCTAAATAGACAACACTTACAGTTTATCAGTTGTTCTAGCATCATCGGCCTAAAACCCGATAATGGTTGTATGAAGAAAATTTTTATCCCGATCCTGGTACTGCCAATGCTTCTTCTGGTTGGTTGCACCAACGAAGCTCCAGAGCCAGTACCTACCGAATCCTACGGAAACGTCATCAACGAACAGGTCTCACCAGAAGACCAAACAAAATACCCAACATACAACCCCATCTCCCATGATGCTGAACGTTGGCAGCAGTACTCTGAAAAGGGTGCAACATTACCTGAAGATGACCCAAAAACCAGAGACCTCACTCCTGAGCAGTTTGCTGAATACACTGAGGTAAAAGACACCATGAGAGTGCAAGGTGAAGTTACTGCTGATACAGAAGCAACAGCTGCGAACATCACAAGCTGGTTAGAAGCAAACCCTGAAGCTACCCCTGAAGAAGCCCCAGCTGACCTAATTGTGAACCGGTATCCTTCATTAGTAGGAGTCCAATACTCCATCATGGCAGACCAACTGAACTATGAAGTGTACATGACTGCTCTAAGTGGGAACTCTGTTGGCGGTTACGCTCAAACAACTTTGAAGTAAACCCCGACACGCCCGAACGAAAGACGATTTGACTTCTAAGTCTCTAATGAGTAATGTTATCAATGTCAGCACAGAGACATTACGAAGTTAGAAAGCGGAATGCTTTTTCATTACATAGTGTTTACTACTGACAGGAAGGTTCACGAAGCCTAACTTCTCTCTCTCCTAAAAATGGTCGAGTGAAAATGTGCCGGTCGAGACACCTCCTGGCATAACCCTTCCTCAAAGAAGACCCCTGAGCTGCTAATCTCTCTCTCCTCTCTCAAGCAGCTCAGGGGTCTTCTTCGTTTAATAGTCACCGAACCCACGAGAACAAGTACTTTGTTCAGCTGTCTGCCCTGTCACTGAGTCAGGTAAAGCTACAGCTGTCTCCTCTGAAGTAGGGGTCCCAGTAGGTCCGGCTGCGCTTGTCGGGGAAGACGTTGGAGTGGAAGGACTCACAGGAGCCACTGTTGGCTCAGGGGTTTGGTCTACAGAACCGATTTGTCCAGGACCAGTACCTCCTGTGATTTCAATTTTTTGGTCAGAAAAGACTGCATCCAGCATGATTCTTGCAGACGCATCATCTGTCACAACCTGCTCAGAACCGCTGACAGTCGTGTAGTAAGTAGGGTATTGGAGGAATGAAATGTTACCCAAAGGAACATCCTTCAACGTGTAAGCCAAAGACGCTAAAGTCGGCACTGATGCCAAATTTGTTGAAAAAGTCATATTTTCGGCAGCCACTTGGGCAATGTCATAAACCTTTTTAGGGTTAGATAAAGTGTCGGAGGACTTCAAGGTTCTCATCAAGGAAGACAGGAACACCTGCTGATTCGAGATACGCCCCAAGTCAGAACCATCACCTACTCCATGTCGAGTACGCAGGAACGCCAGGGCCTGGTCTCCTTGCAGAGTGTGTTCTCCAGCGGTCAGGTTCAGTCCAGAAAGTGAGTCATTGATATCTGAAGACACGCAAACAGGAACACCTCCAACTGCGTTAGACAGAGCAATTACGCCTTCGAATTGAATCATCGCAGCATAAGGAATTTCTTCACCTGTCAACTGGCGGAAAGTGTCAACCACGCACTTCAAACCCCCTCGACTCAAAGACTGGTTAATTTTCACTCCGTAAGAAGCTGGTGTGATTGCTCCAGTTTCTTCGTTAGTGCATTGAGGGATGTCGACCAGAGTGTCTCTTGGGACTGAAATGGCTGTTGCTTTGGTGTGATCTGCAGAGATATGCAGAAGAATGTTTACGTCGTTCAAAGCTTTATCTCGAACTCCGTATTTGGATTCACCGTTACCATCGTCGTTACCGACAAGGAGCATGGTGAAAGCACCTTCGAATTCGTCAACAGTTGTCTCAACTTCAGGAGCTTTAGTCTGAGCTGTCGGGTTACCGGTTCCAATGTCAACAGAGTTTTGCTTCAAATTTCTGTTCAAGTCCCAAACAGTGTAGCCTCCAACGCCGACTCCAAGGATGAGAGCGAAACCAGCTACAAGTCCAACTCCACGCAAAATTTTACTTCTCTTGCTTACTGGACGCATTTTCGCATGTCTGGGCATTAGTAGGAACCTTCGGGATAGTAGGGCAAAGAATTTTTGTTAGGAGCTATTTCAACAGGTGGGTATCCTTCGTAAGAAGCTTTTTGGGCTATCTCTTCAAACATTATCCGCTGAGATAAGTCTAGGTGTAACGCATGAGCGAAACACACGGTAGTCAAACGCTCGAAAGGAGATTTGGCTATCTCAGGCAGAGCGAAACAGTAGGCTTCTTCTGGACAGTATTTGCAGTTGTTTGCATAGATTCGAGTTACTCGTTGGCGTTCAGCTTTATACCCGTTTTCAGCTGTAACGACAGCCCCTGAAAGAGCCACTTCAAAAACAAGTGTTCCTTGCTGGATGTGTCGATGATGGCTTGCATCTGCTAAGTCTTTGTATGCGTAGAAACCGCAGCTGCATGCAAGAAAGTCGTGTCTTTTCCTCGCAGCTTTACGACATTGGCACCGATCTGAGAATTCAAAAGACTGGTTACTAAAATGAGCAGGAAGAACTGAAGCGTATTTAGTCTTTAGGTGCATCAGCAGGGATGCAGCTTTGTAACCTACAACTGGAGTCAAAGAGTCTGTGATGTTTGTAGGTGTTCCAATGTATTTCTTGTTAGTCATCGTCCCTTGGAAGAGGACGTAACAAGACTGTTCTCCTCCGTTGTTTCATCAGATGTTTCTACAGCTGGTACATCTACAATGTTTTGCACGCTCAAAATACGACCTAATCGCATGGTTGTTCCTTTCGTCATAATCTACTTTACTGGCTATTTTGTATATTGCTTGGATAATGCAGTTTTCGATTTGACTTCCACAAACCTTCAACCTATTATTGAAAGTGTCAGGCAATCCTGATGCTATGTGTGTATGAAGAAGGCCCGCAACCAATGGTTGCGGGCCTTCTTAGTTAGTTACCCAACAGGAGCAGCTGAAGCAGCTGGGGCTGGTGCAGCACTCGGAACTGGTGCTGGAACTACTGGTTCTACAGGAGCCGGCGGTGTGGTTGGTACTGGAGTCACAGGCTTCGGTGGAGTAGTAGGTGCGGGAGATGGAGCTGGTGCTGGTGCTGGGGTAGTAGGAGTTGGTGCAGGAGTTGGTGTTGCTGGTTTGCTTGGCGTAGGTGCTGGACTTGAAGGTGCAGCTGACGGCGCAGGGGATGCAGGGGCTGCAGGGGCTGCAGCTGGAGCAGAAGGAGTTGCCTTTGGTGGCACTGTTGTCGGGAACTGCAAAGGAGCAGGAGCGCTAACAGGAGCAGGGCATGATGTCTCTTCTGATACAACACTTGAGGCATAGGCGTTGTCAATCACAGGAAGCTGGATTTTCTTGAAGTACAGTTCTGGGTTGGTTGATTCGCCTGAACCATATCCACCTTCCCATACTTCGAGGTGAAGGTGAGCTCCAGTAGAAACACCTGTTGAACCTACTGCTGAAATCTGTTGTCCAGCAGTGACGACATCTCCGACTTTCACATACTGGGAAGAGTTAGCCATGTGGTGGTAGAAAAAGTCCACTCGTTCACCATTGATAGTGGTTGCCAGAATGACTGTTCCTCCTGTCCCACCTTTAACTCCGTCAACAACCTTTGTGATAGTTCCAGCTTGAATAGCATACAGAGGAGTTCCATCTGGAGCAGCTAAATCAACTCCACGATGGAATGAGGAAGCTCCTCTAGTAGGAGGGCAGCGTGACCCGTAGTTGCTGGTGAAAGCGTACGATTTCGAAGGTAAAGGAAGCTGCAAGTTCTCTTTTACTGTTGGTGATTCTTCAACAGGAACTTGTTCAGCAGCTTCTGCTTCTTTCTTCTCTTCTTCCTGCTTCTTCTCAACCACTACAGTGTCTTCAGAGATTACTGTGGCGTTTGCAACATACTGCACTTGCACTTCAGCAGGTACAGTCGTTGGAGGTGTGGGCATTCCACCCATGTAAGCTAAAGCTAAGAGTTTCACAACATAAAACAGCGGCTCCATAGTTTCCTTCTACTAGTCAGTCTCGTGGGTTTGCACGCTACTGCCGGGGGTGTTGCAAGGAGCGCTAATGTCTTGTGAGTTATCGGCTTCAGATGGAACACTGCCAAAAAGATGGAAGCTTTATTTGACTAACTCAAGTTTTCATGTTAACATAAATAATAATGAGTACCGAAAAAACAAACCAGTTGAAAACAGAACTCCCTCAGTGGATTCTTGATCTGTACAATGCCGACAAAGTGACCCCGCACACAGTGGTGATTCCTGATGGGGAAAACAAGTTCGTTCTGCGTGATGTAGATTTCCATGCAGTGAACATGTACAAAGTGCATCGATACAACGAACTGACAGGTGTTGACCGTCCGTTCGAAGGAACTCTCAAAGAAGTCTTAGAACTGCTGAAAACAGAGGGTCGTCATCCTCTTTTCACTGTGGAAGCAGACGAACTTGCGCACCAGGATTATTCCATTCCCATGACTGCTGGGCTGTCTTCTGAACTGACAAGCATGCAGTCAGCTGGTTGGGGCTACAAAGCTTTCTTGAACGCAGTCAAAAAGTACGAGAAGAACCCTGCTGACTTGGCAGCTGTTTACAGGTACATCAACTTGCACCCTATGTTCTGGACTTTGGAGAAGCCTTACAAAGGTGAACACCCTTCAGTGTCAACCGAAGGTGGTTGGGACGCACTTTGGTTGGGAGTTATCAGCAAGACCAACAAAAAGGGCAAGCTGAAGACAACAGTGATGCTGGAAGCTGGTGGGACTTCCTCCCCTGGGTCGGCAATGTTCTACCATGACTACAACCTGGATGTGTACGAGAAAAGCTTCGACAAAGCCTACATCAAGTTGGCCAAACTCATCCACCGAGATTATGACGAGCATGGTCTACTGCGGGATGGACGAAAAGGTCCAAATGAGAACTTCGTAAAGAAGGATGTCTCTGAAGAACCTGCCGAGAAAACAAACTAACAGAACACTCCGTTTGCTGTCACCAGCCTGATTGATAGAGATAAAGTATTATGAAGTCTTACACTTTGTACAGCCCTGATGAGATGTCAACACCAACAAGGAGCAAAATTACAGCTCTGTTCTCTGTAGCATCGAATGTGTTCCCTAAGAACAACGTACTTGTTTTGAGGGATGACAATGACATCGTGGGTGTAGCTGTCATTGACCCGGCAGCTCAGAACCAGGCTGTTTTCTATGGAACGGACGAAACTGAAACCGCTCTACAGAAGAAAGTTTCAATTTTCTTTCCCCTTTCTGCCTGAATAGGTTGCGCTGGTGATTTTCCTTTGATAAGCTGATGTTACATCATCGGTTGAACAAGAGAGAAGAGAAACCAATGCCTTTCCCCACTAAGATTGTCACCTCGGCGGTCGGTGCTGCTTACCAGAACCGTGAGACGCTGAAGCCCATCGTGGCTCCCATGGCTCAGACTGGTAAGGCTGTCCTTGCCGTCCTCTGGGGTACGGTTTGGAAGACCTTCCTCGCTCAGATTGCTGTCGGCTTCCTGTGGGTCGCGGCTTTCACGTTCACCTACCTCACCATCCACACCACGGCTCTGGCTCAGAGCAACTGGACGATTTTCACGGCGTTCGTCATCTGGGCGGTTGTTCCTGCCGCTGTCTTCATCCGTGAGGTCCTTCGGGTCCGCAAGAAGCTGATTGCTCAGCGTGCTGCAATGCAGGCTGCCATTCAGCAGGCTGCGGTGACTGGTCAGGCTGTCATCCCTGTTGATTCGTTCGACACGGCTGAGGAGATTGAGCAGGAGTTCATGCAGCAGCAGGCTACGCAGCCCCTCCAGTACGAGCAGGTTCAGCACCAGCAGTAACAAAAACTTCACAGAATGCGGGTTGGAAAGACACCAAATCTTTCCAGCCCGCATTCTGCTTGCACCGATAATTAGCCATATACAAGGAGATAGCCATGAACATATTCAAAGAGAACCACAAGCCATCCAGCCTTCCTGACCGTATCAACTGGAAGAACGTGCAGTTCAAACGCATCATCGCAGACAGCGAAGAAGTCCGCGTAGCGTACAAAGTCATCGTCAACGGAGCAGTTGTCGGGGCGATTGGACGAGTGAAGAACAGTGTCGGTGGAATCCGTGATTGGATTTGGGTGGAGAAGAATGAGAGCTTCAAGAACTACCATTTCGATAAGCTGAACTTGACACGTCGATGGGCAGCAGCGTCTCTTCTGCAGACACTCAACAAACGCGGAATCCTCGCGTAGGCTCTTGGAAAAGGACTGAAAGGGAATGAATCTTTCAGTCCTTTTCTCTTGTCTTCTACAAAGACTGATATTCTGATCTTATGAGCAAAAATGCAGAACAGCTAAAACTGTATGGTATCCCTGCAGATCAATGGGGCAACGAACAATACTACAGCAAGGTTATTCCTTTCTTCCAGCAAGGTGCACAGCTTGTTTACAAAACAACAGCTGACGTAAGCTCCGACCTAAGGTTCATAACGGATCGGGAAAGAACAGATTTTGTTTGGCCAGTTGAGCCAGAAACCTATGGAGACCCCTCCTCGGATGTTGTTGTTCTTGCCGGAGAAGAATTCGCTCAGCAGCTGGATTTGCTGGGAATCTTTCACAGCATTCGTTCATGGAACCCTATAGCTGAAAAGTTTTACTGGAAAATGGTTTCCAAAGAAGCATTTGACGCAGAAAGAGCAACTTGGGCGCCTCAAGTTTGCCGTTGGTTGCTGGAACGTATAAATTCTTCTGAACCTCTGGATGAAGATGCTGTCAATGTAGCAGTTGGTATCATTTTTGTGTACGGGTCACAATCTGCTCAAGAATGGGTTGCTTCTATTACGGCTTTGAACTTAATTGGGTCTGGTCTAACGTCAACTTATGAAGGCTACGCAACAGGGAAGTTTTTAACCAAGGACGAAACTGCAGCTTTCACTTCAAAATACAGTCTTCGTAAAGCTTTGAAAGCTTTTAAGGAAGAACACTCAGTAGTACAGAGTAGATGAGACATGACCCACTTCTTGTAATTGCTTCTTCTGTTCTCACCAAGTAAAGCCTGGTAGCATAGACACATGGACGATACAAAAAACTTGAAGCTCTACGGTATGCGTGGAGGCCAATATGGAAACCAGGGAAGCTACACTTACAATCTTCCGTTCTTCCACAAAGATGAAGACATTGTGTATGCTTTGATCCCTGATAAAGATCAGCCTTTGCGAAAGACTGGTCAGTGGGAGCGTGACGATTTTGTGTGGGAGCTCCCCGGAGATGTTTACGGAGACCCTCACACCCATCTTGTAGTTGTGTCAGGAAAAGAATTTGCCGACAAGCTTGACCTTTTCGGATGGGAACATGACCTTCGTTCCTGGCATGAGTACGAAGACATCTTCTACTGGAAGCTTGCTCCAGAAAAGCAGTATAAGGCTGAACGAGCTGTCTGGGGTCAAAAGGCTCACGCTTGGTTACTTGACCATATCACCACATCTACTGAATATGATGAGGCTCGTATTAAGACAGCAGTGAGCTTCAGCTTTGTTTACGGTCAGGAGACTCCAGAAGAATGGATTGTCTCAACAACTGCTCTTATGCTCATCGGAAATGAATCGCGTGTTTATATGAACGAAAACCATGCCGCTGGGACATGGCATAAAGCTGAAGAGAAATCTGCTTTCGATTCGATTGTGGAGTTTCGTGAAGCTTTGACTTCTTTCCAGAAGGAGTACAACCTCCTGGACAAAATAACCGATAACGCAACAAACGAGAGCGACAAGGACTGAATTATGCAGGTAGAAATCAGACATTCCCCAGCTTACGCTGTAGCTCGGTGTACGCTGGCACCTAACGAATCAATCAAAGCGCAGCCTGGAAGTATGATGGCTCAAAGCTTAGGGATGAACATCTCAGCCAAAGCAGATGGTGGTCTTCTCAAAAGCCTTGGACGTATGGTAGGTGGCGAGAACTTCCACATCACGACTTTCACCGCACCTCAGTCCGGCGGCTGGGTGGATATCATCCCTGAAATGGTTGGTGATGTGTTTGCCATCGGTATTGACTCCAGCACTGACTTTGTTCTTACCAAAGGTTCGTGGCTGGCTAATGACGGAAACATTGAAATCAAGCCTGATGCTTCCATTAGTGGTTTGTTCGCGGGTGAAGGACTTGTTGTTCTTCGAGCTCGCGGTACAGGAACTTTGATTGGCTCCAGTTACGGTGCTTTGGACGTTATTTCTCTCAAGCCAGGTGAAGGCCTCACAATTGACACAGGTCACCTTGTTGGCTGGGAGTCAACAGTTCAGATGCGGACCCGTAAAGCCGGCGGATGGTTGAACAGTATGAAGAGCAAAGAAGGTTTGGTTGTCGATGTCCAAGGACCTGGAGATGTCATTACGCAGTCCCGCGTTCCATCTGTTGTCACACAAACCACACAGTCGAACAACAACTTTGGTGTCACCAGCCTGCTGGGTGGTTGATTCCCAGGTTAAATAGTTGTACCCCTGAAATCCACTTTCAGGGGTACAACTATTTAACCGAATTTACTGTTCAGGAGTACCTTCAGAACGTTCTTGGTAATCTTCATCATTACCCCAATCATCGCTCCATGACTTAGTAAAAGCAGCTGCAGCAGCAATATTTTCCTCCACCGCATCAGGGTCAGGTGTTGCTTCTACTTCCGTCTCAACGGCTGCGTTCTCCGGACGAGCCTTAATTTCTTCAGCCCAGCCATTCAGAAACTTGTTACGCTCACGCTTTTCACGCATCTCATCGTAGTAATTTTCCATAGGGTTACGGTAACTACCAGCAAGCTTCTTCAGCTCATCAACATCAACTACATCAGCTTTTGCTAGGTCACGAATTTGTTCAAGCAACGAGTCAAGTGTCGCTGTCCGCTGATTCTTCTTATCGATTGTGTGAATCATAGTCTCGACCTGAGGACTCCATGCGTCACGCTCAGCCAGGACATAGCCAGCTGTAATGCGGGCAAGCCAAGTCAAAGTGGAACGGTCATTCGGGTCAGCCAGGTCGAGGGTGTCTGTGTCAAAACGGATTCCACCGTTGCCCCACATTTTTCCGACAAGTGTACGAAGCACCAGCTCAGTTTCACGCTGCAGCTGACCGTAAGCAAGTTGCTCTTCATAGTTCATATATTTTTTACCTCTGTTTGTATACGGCAACGAAGACATCTTTGCTGCCGGAGAAAGTGTAATTCTGAGTTAGCTCATCATAATGTTCATTTTGGTGAGCCTCTGTGATGAACCTATACCTCGGATAACGAGAGTCATCCTGGTCGTAAAATGGCAACTGTTCAACCGTCTTGACATGAGAAGACTCCAACCATACTGAAGGGTCATCCCATCCATAGTCGAACAGGATGACACAATGCGTTTTGGAAAGGTCAACGTTAACAAGTTCAAAGAGAGAGAATTTTTGAACTTGTTTCAGCCGTTTTCCGTTCAGCTGTTCAGGAATTCGTTCAGACCAACCGTACGTTTCGCTTTCCTGCATGTCAAAAGACAAAGGAATTTCAGTAGGTACCCCTGTTGGGAGAGAGGTTAAAGTCATGAGCTAACCTCTTCATTCGGGGTAACGATGAGAGCTTTCTCATTTGGACCCCAGCTGATGCTGTCCAAGGGGTAATAGTTATGACCTTCTGAACGGTCAATGCTTTTGAATACATAGTTAGGCTGACCATATTCGTCGCTACCTTCCTCCACCACGGAAGCAATCCCGTCAGAGAACATCCATTCGGAGTCTTCCCAGTTTCCAAAGTAGATGTACACAGACTTACCTCGCAGGTCAACATCCACAAGGTCAGCGACTTTTACCCATTCAGAAGTTGCATTACGTGTGATGCGACGGAAAGACAGAGCATCTTTCAAACGGTAGGTGCTGACCTTACTGTCGAGGATCGCATCAAGAAGTTCAACAGGAAACTTATCAGGAGTTTCAGATGAGAAAGCCCCAGGGGAAACAATGTTCTGGCCATCTTCAGAATACGTAGAATTGTGCATTCGATAATTTTACCATACTTAATGATGGTAATGCAAGCTTTTTACTCAGCTTGAGAGGTGGAAGAGTCCACTGGTGCAGGAATCTCTCCTGCAGTTACAGCAACGCATCCACCTAACACTGCCATCCCTAAAACAGCAGTGCAGGCGGCGGCAATAGCCACTTTGTTCATTCTGTCTGACAGAACAAGTGGGGTGCCTGATTCAGAAGGTAACTTCATCGTTTTCATATCTTCATTATCGGGTATTTGGGGCAAAACATTCAGTTTTTGTCAGTTGTTCTACCAGCTTTTTCAAGCTTAGGAATCTACTCATTTTAAATGGACGTATTTGTTTAGCTGGGCTCTTGTTTTGCCAGAACCCGTTAGTGTATTATGTACGTAAGAGCTAAGAGAGGGAAAGAAAAATGTTTGACACAATTACCACATTGGACGAACTGGGTCGGGCATATTATGCTAAGCTTGCTAAACTGAACGGCAAGAAAATTTCTTTCCGTGACCTTTCCATCAAAAGGCAGACACTGAACCATGAGTTCGACGCTCGTCGCAGCCTTATCCTTACTTACGGGAGCTAAATCACTTGTCTATCACCTTTGCTGTTGAACAGAAAGCTGATGCGTATCAGTTCCAGCTTGTCTGCAGCTGTGGGATGACCACTCTGTCAGGAGTCTTCGACAACTACCAGGAGTCTGTCACTGCTCACCCACTGTTCCCTTCAACTTGCGAAGACGAGTTCTGCCGTGCTTACCCTGCACGCATTGAAGCTATTGACGGTGAAGACCTGAGCCTCAACATGAGCAACTTCAACGCAGCTCATGTGTTGGACGCTTTGGGCATCATGGAAGATGACACTCGCATTTGTGGCAGCATGGAAGCTGAAGCATTCCTTGGTCGTGTCCTCCTTGCAGAAGCCATTGCTCCAGCTGATGCAGGAATGCTTCCTTTCACTGACGGCTCTGTAACGTACGGCGGTCGGGAAGAAGGGTACCTGGAAGAAAAGCTGACCGTGTTGCGTCAGATTGGCTCCTATGCCCTCTCAGAGGGTCTTACGGTTGTCTGGTCGTAAGTTCTAAACCTGTAGCAGGGATAGTTCTGTGCTAAACTGGGTTTCCACCTACGGAAGACCCATTTATGTCATACCCGAAAATTGATGAACACAGAAAAGCGTTGCTTGATTCTGGCTTCAGCACTTCCCTGGGTTCTCAAATCGACAAAAACGGTGTCCCGTCCTGGTATCGACTGGTCAGCACGAACTTCAGTCGGTCTCGAACCAGAAGACAGCTTGATGGTCATGCTCAACATTTTAACGACTACAGCACTCTTTTACCGTTGTTTCGTTCTGTTTCACAGGCTTTGCCAGTATCAATCAGTTGTGATCTTTCTTTCTACGAAGGAATCACAAAACAAGACGAACCGCTTGCTGTTAAGCAACATGAGTACAAAGATGAAGTCCCCTCTGATGTCGTAGGGTATGACACTTACTCTTGGATGATGAGTCAAGGTTGGAACTTTAGTGATTCGTGGAGCAGTCAAGGTTGGGGTACAGCTACTCCTCAACGACATATATCTTTCTCAAGCTGGTCTTGGCATGGACGTAAAAGTGGAAGCCCTGTGGGGTTCTTCACTTTCACTGATGCGAAAAACTTTGACGAAAGAGTACGCAAGTTAGCTAACTCATGCCTGAAAGCTTGGCGAGAGTACCCTGAGTCGGTTCCTTACCAGAACGTGTATGGAGAAATCAAAGAAGACCTCTTCAAAACCCGAATCTTGTTTGGGAATGATTGATTCCAGCTTTTTGCTGTGGTAAGATGACCGTGTAAACTAATTCATCTACTGAAAGAAAGCCGAAACATCCACATGCTTGCAGAAACGCAAGATGAAGTGTACTTCAATCGTATGAAGTCCTCCATCGGAGACAAAGCCCACATGGTTCCGTACCTGAAACAAGGTAAGGTTCTGGACATTGGTTCAGGTGGTGGTGAATTCGCTGCTCTGTTGAACGAAGCTGGCTACGAAGTGACAGGCCTTGACGGTTCCAGAGAGGCTGTGAATCATTCCACCAACCTGGGCGTTCAGACCATTGAAGGTTACACTCACCAGATTGACGAGCTGATTCCGCCTCTGGTTTTCGATTCCATCACATGCTCCTCCATTATTCACGAAATTTACTCGTATGGTCGAGGCGTAGATGGAACTGAATGCACAATTGAGAGCGTCGAATACTCCCTCAACCAGTTCCGACATGTCCTCAAAGACGATGGAGTTCTTATCATCCGTGACGGCATCATGCCTGCTGATTGGGATATGCCGGTGGAAATTGTGATGAAGGACCCAGAGGGGATTCGTCTGGCAGAGAAGTACTTGAACATGATTCCTTTCCGAGGCACTGGAATACGAAAAGTGGACCTTCAGCTGAAAGCTGGAACGGATAATATTCTTGTCGGTGACATGGAATCGGCAATGGAGTTTTTGTACACTTACACTTGGGGCGAAGTCAACTACCCTCGTGAGGCTCAAGAGCTTTACGGCCTGTTCACTCTGACTGAGTATGTCCAGTTCCTTGAAACTCACGGGTTCGAAGTGACGCATGCTGAGGAGTACATTCAGACTGGGTATCCTGCTAACCTGATGGAGAAAGCTTACATTCAGGCTGGAAACAAGAGGCTTCCCTACCCGAACAGCAATTGCCTCATCGTGGCGAAAAAGAAAGTCCACCATGACTGAAGAGTTCCACCTTCTGCCTGAAGCAACCCAGTTGGCATTACTTGAAGGTTACATCCTTAATGAAGTCGAATCACGCAGTCTCCACTGGCAGCTGAGAGAAAGTGTTACAGAGGAAATTCTTCGCACTCACCCTATTGCAGTTACCCAGCCTGAGGCTTTCGCTGATGGCACCCATTTGCGATATCAAATTGGTCTGATTTTCAGTGCCGACCATCCATCAGAGTACAAAGAAGACCTTGCAGGCTACGCTAATTTGGCTGAGCGGATGAACAAAGTATATGGAGATATTGTTATCCCTCAGGATAATGACAACTACCGTTACTATGGTTACCATGTATTACCGAACGCTTCCCTTGCGGATAAAGAAGCTTGGGCTGAGATGAGAGATTTGAGAAACCTATGAATGATTTTGCTGATGTTGAGCATGTGCTACGCATGCCTGTTTTCCTGACAAAAAATAGTGCACGTCGAGTGGCTCAGACTGTGCCGGCGGATGCCACTTTGATTCTCTTTGACCTGAGTGACAACTTCGTCATGTTCAAAAGTGGTGCTTTGGAGCTGATGAACTTGGTCCTGAAAGGGCAATGGAGGACCGCTACTCTGAAAGACTGGCCTGAGGATTCAGATATGACTATCCTTGCTGTTGCGGCAAGAGAGAACAACTGCACTCACCAGTTTGCAGTATAAGGGACATAGAAAAATTCATTATGAGAAGGCCCCTGACCAACATTGGTCAGGGGCCTTCTTTTTAGATTTCGTGTCGTGCAATCAAGCTGAACGTATGAGCATTAGCAAGAAGGCTAATCGAACCAGGCTGCTCAAAAGCGTTCACATAGCGAGTCACACCATGAGGATGCCATTCAAACCCGTCAGTGTACATTTCTTCAGGAGCGGCACTGTTCGAAGGGAAACCATCCTCATCATCCTGCATCTCAGGAAAAATTGCAGCATCATCCTTCAGCTCAACTTCATAAAGGTACCACTGAGGAATTTCAACACCGTAGCAGTTGATGAACTCGTCATGACGCTGTTCAGCACGGGCAAGAGCTGAATCCTTGATTCCAAGATGGACCATCACATCGCCCTGACCGTAGTAGTCAGATTTTACGTTTCCACCGCTAAGAATGTCTTGGAACCAGTTCGGGTTGTCAGTTGCATGGAACCAGCGAGTCTTGCGAACAGTGTCAACGTTGAAGAACTTGGCTGCATCATGACGGACCCAAATCTCGAACTCTGCAATGTTGCTGTAAGTCTTACCACATTTACGGCAGTTGACAGTCTTGCTCAGGTTGAAAATCTGGCACATTTTGTCCATGATTTCATCGCTGTAGCCCATGCCGCAATCCATGCAGCGGGTGCTGTAGTCAGTTTCGGTGCCAATGACGAATCCGTCAGTGCTAAGAACCGTTGTGGTCATGATGTTAGCTTACACGTTTCTGGAGCAATGTCAAACAGCTAAAGCTTGAAGTAGAACTGTAATGCCTTCAATTTCCCAGCTCTGGAAAGTCAGAGTATGGCTTGAGCCAACAAAGACATGGTAGCTGTCTGTAATTCGGTTCACAGTGATAGTGGTTACTTGACGACGTTTAGGTTCAACATGGGCTGTGGTAATGATGAACATTTCATGTAGGTCAACACCAATAGCTGATTCTGAGTAAGACTCTACAACATCATCAGCCAATTCCTCATCAGTGTCATACACCATGCTTCCGATGTTGAAAGCTGGTAGGTTGTGCCGCTCAACATCTTTTTCGGCAACAAAAATGAGCAACTGAATCAAAGTAGGTAGGTACTGTTTCCTAATGCTACCAGCCCAGTCGAGAATAATAAACTCATCTGACTCACGAGCTGAGTAAGACCAGCCTCCACCATCTGATTCGCGGGGGTCTTCAATGAAAACTGAGAACGTTTTCAGCTCAGTTATATTTTCTCTCAGTTTATAGTCAGCCATGCGGATAATATTATCACAGTAGGAGATGTTAGAATAGTATTAACGAAAAGGAGAACCTTATGAACACTGATCTTGTGAACAAACTGATCGTACAGGTGCGTAACGGAGAGAAGCCTGTCATTGTACTTGTGCCGAAACGAGGTACCGACGTTCGTCGCGTCCGTCTTCTTGACCATCACCAAGGTTCTTTCATTGGTGAGTTTGCTGATGAATCAAGTGACGCTGTTGTTCGCATCAGTGATGATGTGCTGCGTCATGGTGGGTTCAACATGGAAGCTGCATAGACCAAATTTATTGACTTAGGATACGTTTGAGCGTATAATGATTGATACATGCCAATAATAGTTGGCAATCGCCTACAATGGTTGGTGATGGAAGAAAGCGGAACTGATGGTCTATGAAGAATTCACAAATTTTTCTACCTACATAGGTAGGTAGTCTTTCAGGTCCACTCGGGGCCTAATATGAACTGCCTACCTATAAGGTAGGAACGAATGTCCAACACATTCAAAGACCGTCCACTGTGGGTCAAAAGCAATGACTTGAACAGCCGTGGACGACAAATTAAGCATAACCACCACTACGCTGGTCGTCCCCGCAAACGCTGGGCTGAAGCTGTTGATGAGAACGGCAACCCTGACTACAAGTACGTCGCAACTCCGATGACTGTCGAGTATGCTTTCCTTCTCAGAGACAAAACTTGGAGATATGTTTCCTCCAAGGAATTCTACATCTTCAATGGTCGCAGCACTGAAGTGGGACGCAGAGGAGACTACTACTTCACCACTCATGCTCGCAGTCACAAAACTGATGAGCTGATTGCCAACATCGAAGAAGTGGTTTACCTCAATCAGACGTTCATGAGAAAAACCATCGAACGCGAGTTCCGTGTGGTCGGAACATACCCTGACCACTGCACCATGGATGTTCCGTTGACCAAAGACAGCGAAGGATTGTGGACTCCTGACGAGACTCACCTTTGCTTCCCTGTCATTCAGAGACCTTGGGAGCGTTACTACAGAAATCGTCCTGACAAAAAGGACCGCCGCCAGTACCACTCCAAAGCTCGCCGCACTGAAAGCAACCTTCTTCGTGAAGCTGCCAAAAACGCATCCAATGTTGAAGACATGTGGGGTGACGAGTATGAATCTGTGAACACTCGCCAGAAGAAACACAACGGTTGGTGGGATTGAAACTCTGAGGTTGACAAGACCTCAGGCATGCACTATAGTAGAATCATAAGCAGTCAAACGCTTATCCAAAACATTATCTAAGGATTGAATTACATGTCGAACGCCATTCGCTACCTTCATAAGTAGATAGACCGGAAAGTCCACAAGGGGCTTTCAGAGAGCTATCTACCGAAAGGTAGAAAAGAATATGTCGAGAACTTTCAAGGACCGCCCGTACTGGGTGCGTTCTAACGACAAGAACGAACTGCGTAGCGTCTCCCACTACCACCACCTGGCAGGGGAGGAAGTCTACCACTGGCTGCCTGTGAAGGACGCTGACGGCAACCAGGTCATGGAGACCGTCGAGCGACCTCCCGTGAAGGGATACCGTGTGGTCTTCCGTGACCGCACCAGCAAGGTCTACACCACCACCGAGTACTTCAAGCTCCGTGAAAGCGGAGAGCTGAACTGGTACAACTTCTACGACCTGCAGCCCACCGAAATCGTCACCACCTACGAGCGCCCTCTCCGCGAGAAGACCCTCGTAGGTCACCGCCCCGACCACTGCACCGCAGAAAACGAGCAGGTCCGCCCTGTCCGTTACGTCGGAGACGAGATGCAGGAACTGTGCTACACCTGGGTCGACTCCCACCGCCGAGCCGCTCGCCCCTTCAAGAAGGACTTGAAGACCCAGTACCACTCCAGCCAGCGAGCCACCGAACGCCTCATGCTGGAAGCCATGGCTGAGGACTACAACGACGGGGAAGACCTGTGGGGTGACGACTACGACGCAGTGAACACCCGCCAGCAGCGCCACGTTGGCTACTGGAACTAAAAGCAACGCTCTACCAAGTTAGGTAGAGCGTTGCTTTTGTTAGCTGTTAGAAATCGTGCATGCCATCACAAGACCTTCGCGGAAAATGCCGCAAAAAGAATCCTGCTACTTGCCGGCTGCATGGCAAAGCGTACCGACAGCGGATTGCGTTCATGAACCAGATCAGAGAACGCGAAGAAGAGCTCAAATTCCAAGCCATCGTCACGCCAGATTTTGAAGCCTCCTGGGATGTCCGAAAAGAAGCTGATGGAACGACCACTGTTGCTGTGTATCGTTCAGGTGAACCTTTTGCCCCAACAGAACGTGGGGTGGAAAAGGATTCTTATGTGAAGTCTGACAGTATGAAGCCAGAAAATCGGCAAGGGAGAACTGACGGCGTTTTCGCTTCACCAACTCTTGGTGGAGTAACACGATGGGTCCGAGGTAAATGGCATTCAAATGTTGTCGATATCCAGGTCCGTGAAATCAGAGTAGACATTGACTCCACATATGTTTACTCCATCCATGCTTGGGAAAAAGCTTCCTCTGGGAATGACAACGAGGCTCATCACAAAGAATACTGGGATTCAGGTATCACCATGCGTGAATACATGAAACGAGCCAAACAACAACCTAAAAAGTACAGCCCAAAAGAGTGGGAGTTACTTCTCTCGGCGGAAAAAGACATGCGTTCTGTGTCCATTGTGAAACCTGAAAAGGTTAGCCAAAGAGTGTATGAACAAGATGGCTCTCAAGAGCTGGAGAACATGCTGAACGAAAAACCTCTAAACCATAATCAATGATGAGGCTTACAGTTCTATTAATGGAATGTCATCTGCGTTCTAACTCTCCGCTTTCAGCACGCATCAACAAATACTCTTCACCATCCCACACAAGTCGGATATCCATCACCTCGCCATTAATCTTGAGAAGAGCTTCCCCCGTTTGGACAGGTTGCTTCATGTTCTCAACATATTGATAGTAGTCGCTCTTATAGGAAGCGTATCTATATTCTTCCCTGATCGGGTCAACTATACCCAAGATATCCCGTGAATCAGCTTTGTCTAAAGACAACGCATAGCGATTGTTCGCCCATTGTTGAAAAGCTAGTGTGTTAGCTTCCTCAGTGCTCACTCCAAGTTCATCTTGTTTAGCAAAGCTATCAATCCAATTTCGATGATCTTTGACACCAAAAATGGTTGACGTTGCAATGACGGAAATTAGAACCAAAATGTGTCCAGCTACCAAGAATTTTTTCTTGGATAATTTCAGTGTTCCCCATTTGGCAGATGTTACAAATGCTCCTATGATTGAAATAACAAAAATACCAAGAAGAACCCAAAGCATGAGACCGTATTCAGATTCGTAAGATGATATTGGAGTGTCCGAAAGATGCAAGTTATCCATATCAAGACAATAACAGATTAAGCAATTACATCTTTAATAAATGGAGTACGAAAATCAAACTGTCTGAGTAGTATAACTACATGCTATAAATAGACTTCTGACGGGGTACTTTCGATTTTCTGAATAGTAGTGACGATTCGCTACCTGAGCGTTTTCTGAAGCTTCACTTAGAAAGTAGACATGACCGATACTCTAGGCATAATGTCTTCCCCTAAAGAAACGCCTATGTACAAATCATTTTCTAACGTCCTAAAAAGCAGTAAAGCTGCTGTCGATCTTGCATCCATCATGGTGGGCATCATCGTAATAGGTCTCATCGGAGCAGTTATTGCTGCTACCGTGTTTGCTGTCATCCCGTGGGCTCAAGACAATGCAGCGAAACAGCAGCTTCAGAATGTAGTTGTTGCTGAAAGTGCTAATTCAGGTCTGACTGAAGGCAGGTTCTCAAGTGTTTTGCCTGAACTCATGGATTTGAATGCAGCACAAGTTGCAGTGTTCTCAGATGAAAACAAATGCTATGGAGCATTCAAAACTTCATCAACAGGAAAAACTTTCTACCTTTCTTCCAAAACTAATCAGGCTAAGGTCGTTCCAACACCATGGCCAGCTGCGGCTCCAGCAGATTACCCTGCAAACTGTGCATGGCCAACAGCGGGTCCTTTCAAATCAGGTAACCTGTTTGCTGACCCAACCTACGAAAAAGGAACTGATTGGGAAAACTACTTCGGTCCAACTGTAAGCACTGAAAAGACCATCACTCATTCCCCAGGAACTTCACGCAAAATCGTCACAGTGAACCCTTACGACGGAACAATTGTATGGCAGAACACAATCACTAAAGGTGGAACGTACACTGCCGGAATGTGGTTCAAAGCTGAAGTCGGAACAAGTTGGCATGTAGCTCTAAGAACCGAAGGTCCTTACTCTGAAGGTGCCGGTGGCGGGCTGGTACAAGCTACTGGTGACTGGCAGTATGTTTCGGTTAGAGGTACTGTAAATGAAGCCAACTACAGCAAAATTGGTATCCAGATTAGAGCTGAAGGTGTTTCTCCAGGACGTATCGCCTACTTTGATGATGCCAGCATCTACTACATGGGCTGAATTATTCAGCAAACGTCACTTCTATAGGCAATTTTTGAATGGTTGTAGTTCCGTTACCCATCTGTCCACTAGCATTCACACCCCAAGCATACAACTTGCCGTTGGAATCTAACGCATAGGATGAAGCTTTTCCAGCTGATACTGCCACAATTTTTTGGTCAGCCATTGGAGTGTTTGCTGTTTCAACTGCAATATAAGGAACCGCTACAGTTGTACTACTGGAACCTCTTTCTCCGGCAGCGTTCGAGCCTGCTGAGTATACTTTACCTTCATCAGTCAAGACTAGAGTATGTCCAGAGCCAGCTGCAAGGCTAGTCATCGTTTTACCTGCTAACGGAGTGTTCACTAACGAAGTTTCTGTAGGTACTAAAATAGACTTGTTGGCAAAACCTAACTGACCAGTTTCGTTGTATCCCCATCCGTACAGTTTGTTGTCTGATGTGAGTACCCGAACAGTGTTTCCTCCTACCGCAATGTCAGTAATGAATTTGCCTGCCATAGTGCTGTTTGTGGTTTGAATTTCATGGAAAGGTGCTGTGTGGATGGTTCCGTCTCTGTCAGCTTGGACATAGTTCCTTCCATCTCCTCCTCCATAGACTTTACCTTCTGAAGAAAGAAGGAAATATGCATCAGAATCAACATCAGTAGCGAGTTTTACTATTTCTTTCCCAACCAATGAAGTTCCCGCAAAGTTAACTTTAGTTCCAAAGCGTACAGTTGATTTGTACACTTCATTGTCAGATGTCAGAACATAGTAGAAAGAATTGCTTGCAGAAATTTGTTTGATGGTTTTTCCTGCAAGAGGTGTTCCAGCGACAACAACTTTTGTGGGAGTTACTATGTTGCCTACACTGCCTACGTTTAGCCAGTCGCTGTCATTTCTTCCCCAAGCCCACAAAGTGTTGTCATCCTGTAAAGCTACTGTGAAGTTTAAGTTAGATGTAATTTGTGTGAATCGACCATCCTGAACACTTGCAGGAGCTTTCTTGTTGACCGTAGTGCCATCACCCAACTGCCCATAAATATTGTTACCCCAAGAGTAAAGCTTGTTATTTTTGTTGACAATCATATGAGCGGCAGTACCCATGTTTGATGGAAGGAAGTTCACAGCAGTAGGGTTCGTAGGATTGCCCACTTCAGGAGTTGAGCCCCCAGTTCCGGTGCCAACACCAATACAAGTAGTTTCGCCTGTCATTGCTTCGACAGGGTTAGGGGCTTTGTTGGTAGAAACAAACACTTTTCCAGAGGCTGATTTGACAGCTGCTTTGTAGGATTGCTTATCCTCATCTGGAGTGACTACACAATAGTTTTCGCCTTGCTGCAACCAACCACCTGAAGCTAAAGTCGCAGAGTCGCCATAGAAAGGCTTACTGTTACCTTCGGAGGATTTACCGTACTGGGCATTTTCAGCCGTAGCAATAGCTTCCAGCTGCTGTTTGGCTGCTTTGTCTTGAGACCAAGGGATGACAGCGAAGACGGTAGCCGCGATGACGCCACCAATCAGACCAATGATGATAACACCAACCATGATGGAAGCCAGATCGATGGCAGCGCGGGAAGATTTTAGGACAGAGTGAAACTTAAGCATGTTTTCTTTCGGGGGAAGTGGTTGTACCTCAATAAGTATCGGTCTTTATGGTATTTTGGATAAATTGACTTACATCACTCGCTGACACGCGGCATGAACATTTTTACCGAATACGATTCATATCTTCTATGGGGCGGACCAGGAGCTGGTCCAGGGGTTATCACCATCAGTATTGTTGATGATGTCATCTCCGACGCTCATGTTGAAGAACTGACCAAACTGGGTTGGGTTGCAAGTCCTGATCCTGGTTTTACTTTCCTCGTCTACTCGTTGAAAGTTTGAACTTCAAACTCTCTTGTCTTTCTCTTGAGACCATGGTAGTATCAAACCATAATGATTAACAATGAGAACAGCGTCGCACAGTCGCTCCAGAACAACATCAACAACCAGGTCATCGTGAAGATGAAGAACGGTCGAGCAATCTCGGGTCTCCTTTCGGAGGAGAACGGCAACTACACCATCCTTCTGGGAATCCAGAAGCTCCCGCTTGATGCCGAGCGCATCGCCCGAGTGGTAGCCAACTAAGCTGGAGGACTGAATGGACCCAGTATTAGCCATGCGAACTCGGTTCCGCGAGCTCATTTGCGAGAACCAGTTTGATCTTCCAAACCAGCTGGACGATTACAACCCCTCACTACACAAAGGGGTTTATTGTCGATACTGCAGCCATACTCATGTAGTTGAGAAACAGCACTGGAAAGCTTTGCTGGCTGAAGTGAACAGCAGCTCTTTGACGAACAAAGAGAAGAACGAATTCATTCATTGCAGTCTTAGCAGTGGTGTTCTTCGTGAAGCATACATAGAAGAAATCGAAGCCCATGAAACATGGAGCAGAGAATACCCTTACTGGTTTGCTCAGCAAGAACTTCTCATTGACCAGTTTGAGAAAAGTGTGCTGGCTGACGAACCTGTAGTTCGAGATGCTCTGCCGTTGAAAGATTTGACGTTGGTGACTCTTCGCACTGCTAATCACCGTGTGGCTGTTCCCACAACTTTGGTGAACTCGTTTCTGCATTCTTTGGACATGAAGAGACAGTACTCTCACTTGACTAAGACCATGCCATCGATTGTTCTTGCTCATTTGGAAGCTATGATTGACCAACGGGCTCAAAAATATGTGACTTCCTGGTCAGCTGAAGAAGCTGAGAACTATGAATACCTGATTGATGAGTTTTATGCTGAACTCAAAAAGAACGAAGTTGACTTACCCGCTGAACTGCATCGTTTCGTGCCTTCCTTCAACGCGGTATATGTGAACCCAAAAACTGATGAAGCTCATCTTGTCCTCACTCATGTGGCTCAGAGTGTCAAAGACCAACTTTTTCCTGCATCCTTGAAACATCGGTTGAAGTTTTTGGAGCGTGTGAAGCAAACAGAAAAGAATGTCTTCGACTACTGCTTACCTTATGTTCAAAATCGACTTGAATGGCCCAAAGCGATTCAAATCATGAATCGTTTTAGCGAGCTGCATGCAGCATTTGTTGAGCAGGTTCATCAGTCAGCACTGTCCGCTGGACCTACAGCAACAAGGTTCATTTACTGCTTCCAGCATGACAAGAAAACTAAACACTATGTTGATGAACAGGTGTATCAAAAATTTGTTGCAGCTTTTTACTACGCTGATGAGTCAGCTGAACTGCTCACTCCTGACTTTGTTCTGAGTTTCAACTTGGTGAAAGCTTTCATCAGGGACCTGATTCATTCTGATTTGGTGACTTTGAACAAAATCTTCCTCGGAGCTAAAGAGCGAGAAGGCATCCGCAATTACAATTATGCTGCAGAACATGTTGTTAGTGTCAGCCAGGTGACTGATGAGCAGTTGAAAGAGTTCTATGAGTGTGGTCGTAAAGTCAAATATGAAACAGGAGTAGAGGCTTACATTGCTGCAATCATCTTAGGCGGCAAAGTTGAGTCAACCATCTACTCCTGCTTATACTGCGAGGGGTACCATTACGGAGTGAAAGCTCTCCGAGAGCACACTGCTGAAGCTGTCATGCAGGACGCACGAGAATGGTACCTGTATGACGCATTCAGAGCGAACAAATTCATGCTCACTCAGAGAACAGCTGGTCTTCAGCCTGCTTGACACGCTCCTGATGAGTCGGTGGATTTGCAGGAGCTGTTGCTGGTCGATATAGGTATACAGCCTAATACTAATCGAGGAAATTTCAATGGGTAAAAAACAGCATTACGTTCCTGCTTCTCACATAGCATTATTTTCAGATGATACTTCCTTTTCCCCTCGTCTCAGAAAAATTGGATTTGCCTTCATAGAAAAAGATGGAATGGGACTAAAACATATTGCCTCTAAAGCCGAAAATGTAGGAGCTGTAAACAACCTTTATCAGGAGTACGGAACCGACACTGAAGGTTTATTTGCTGTAATCGAAGGAAAAGTTGGGGATGTATTAAAAAAGATAGTTGCAGAAACTGCTAAACCTCATGCAACCAGAGTGAGATTATCTCCTTTAGAATATAGATACCTAAGCAATTATATTCTGACCTTATCTCTTCGACAGCCAAAGACTTTAGAAGCTGGAGTTAGTGAAGTATATGACCTCCTACTTCATAAATCAGATGGAACAAAAGAGAACTTAGCTGACATCCTAAGAGGTCTAAGTAGCGGTGAACTAATAGTGAATGTCCCCATCCCCTCTATTTTGGTCTTAAGAGAACCTACACCGCTTTGTCTTTCTTCTCCCTTTCATGTTATGAACAGACAAACTGCATTTCCTATTAGCCCTACCGTTGCAGTACTTGCTCACGTAGAATTTGAGACTAAACCTTCTCAAGATGTTTTTGTAGAGATTCTTCGAGAACGTCAAAACACCTATAGTCTTGCTGATTTTTGGTTTGCTCAATCGTTTTTGGCCAGTGACCATAATTTTCAATTTGTTTATCCGCTTAGCCAAAAAGACAATTTTATAGATAAGTATTTTGACAATTTGGATAAAGTGATTACTTCGTTTCCTCTAGAACACCGTATGACCTTTAAGGTTGATAAAAAAACCAGGTATTTTTATGTGAGATTTGTTCCTAATGATAGTGCTGAGGGGCAAGCCAGAGAACAAATAGTAAACAATTTGAACCAGAAAGATAACTTGGTTATAGCACAAAAGCGTAAAGAGTTGTTTGATACAGACATCAATTCAAATCAAACTGGGCTAAATCAAAATTCGTTTTATGCAGCTAAATTCCGCCAGCAGGAAAAGTAGTCTTGTATTCTAGATTTAATTTCTACGAAGAATTAGTTACATAAGCTCAATCGTTATTATTTGATATCATGTAATAATGATTGGTCAAACGTTATACCAGTATTATCAAGAAAATGATTTAGATTATTTTCCTGAACCAGAAGTTTTAGCTCTCTCAGTCAACTCTCCTAAAAAATCTTACTTTGTGTGTTTGAATCAACACAAGTGGATTATGCCTATTAGAGATGTTGCTCGCACCGCCAGAGGATGTCCTACTTGTTCAGGTATAGAATTTACTTATCCTGATGTTTGGCAACAATGGGTTATCGAACGCAATGGTATTCCCAATAAGCCTGTACAAGCTGGTTCAAACAAAAAAGTTTGGTGGAGATGTTCATCTTATTCTGACCATCTATGGGAGGATAGAATTGCTGATCGAACATTGAACAAGTATGAATGTAAGATTTGTAGCGGTAAACAAATCCTAGTCGGGTTCAATGACTTCCGTTTTAAACACCCAGAACTTGCTATTCAATGGCACCCAGAAAAGAATGACATTACTCCAGAAGAAGTTACTACTGGAACGGCCAAAAAGGTATGGTGGCAATGTTCTATCAACAAAACTCACAGCTGGCAGTCTTCTCCACGTACTAGAGTGCGGGGGTCTGGCTGTCCATACTGTTCCCGTTATTCTCCAGACGTTGGAGTAACGAACTTAGCTACCACTCATCCTATTTTACTAAAAGAGTGGGATTATTTGCACAACACTCTTACTCCTAACGAAGTTACCTCAGGGAGTGAAAAGAAAATAAAATGGGTTTGCTCTTTAGGTCATAGATGGACAGCTTCTGTTTTCAATCGAACAAAAGAGCAAGGAACGCAATGCCCCGAGTGTTGCTCTACTTCAACTTCAAAGATAGAACAGGCTTATCGAGACATACTCGCTACAACTTTACTGGCTGAAGTGCCCAACACCCATAGAACTAAACTAGTATTATCTGATAGAATAATATATCCTGATATATTAGGTAAATACAAAAATTATGATGTTGCTATAGAATATGATGGATTTTTATGGCATCGTGATAAAGACGTAGTGAAGAAAGACGTACAAAAGACTCTTCTGTTGATAGAAAATGGTTTTCGAGTTATTAGAATAAGAGAGAATAAATTGGCAATGATACCTTTAAGTCATCCGCATTTATACCAACTAAATATTCCATATTCTCGTAAAGACAAAGACCTGAGCAAGACAGTAAAATTGATAGGAACGTGGCTAAATTCACAGTAAATACCTATCTGAGGCTTGAAGTTATTACCGATAGTAATGTATAGGAGAACTCATGACTATCGCAACAGACACCCTCAATAATTTACCCAAGGAGCAATTTGCACTTGTTCCTGGTGCTCTTGTTCCAGCCGAACAAATAACTAGCCATGCCCTATTTCAAGGTGTTGACCAAGTTGAAGAAATGATGGTGAGGGAAGATTATCGGGACTACTTAGAGCGCAGGCTATCCAAGGTCAAGCAAATTTCTCTGAATGAATTGAACTTGCCTATTGAGGCAACCAGCGATGATATTATAGATGAGCTTCAATTTTGGAAAGTTCCAAACTTCATTTGGCCAAATATACTTCAAAATAATGAAGGCGGTCTAGTTTTTGTGTGGTCTGTTTACCACGACCATATTCGTTTTGAGCGCTCAAAAACTGGATATTACTCAGTACGTATTTGGAACACCGACCCTACCATCAATAACGGTAGAAGAAAAAGAACAAGCGATCCAGCTTTCTTAGAGATTATTCTTCCGATAGCCTACTCAAGGATGATTACGTCTCTAAAGGATAAAGATTGGAAGAGCTTACTTGACCCGGAAAACAAGAGACGATAAAAAGCCTCGAAAAGTAAACATTTCAGTAAGTGAAGCGGCAAAACCAGATGATAACTTATATCTAATAGTTGCTCCGCATCCAGAACAATTTGTATTAAACTTAGGATTTGAAAAATACAGGTTAGATAATACCTCTATCAAAGTTAATGGCGACTCCATCTCTTGTGGTTCAAAGAATGTTTTCGACTTATATGACAAAAACCCTTGGGATGTCTATAAGGCTTGCATCACATTTCCTCGTAAAAACAAGAATAGTGTTATATCATTTCCAGTTGCTGCTATCCTTCCTTACGGGAAAGCTAAATTTTACTACACCCGAGAACAAGTCATGCAGCCAACGATGCAAGATGTATTCAATTCTGGTCATGTTGCTCTAGTAGATAAACAATATGGTCCACCTAATGAAGACATTTTAGAAGATTTTATAGATGCTATAAATGTAGACTATGAGTTTGTCCCTGAACCCAATTGACCATCGTAATCTTTGAAAAATAGATTTCACTCTGCCTCTACTCAACAAATGGTGTAGACTGTAACTATTATACTTTGATGGAGTGCGCAATGGATTTGAACCAACATCTGGAAACGATGAACGATCATGACAGGGAGACGCTGAGCCAGTTTGCTGCAGCCTTAGCTTTCCCTAACTCCAGGGATGTTACTGTGGAGTTACTTCGCATCCAAGCTGAGAATGGCGATGCTTTTGCTTTTCGTGTTCTGTCCGAGAATGCTGCTTCAGAGCAAGGGGACACAGATACCAATAAGTTCAAACTTTCAGAGAATCCTGATGAGGTAAGGATAACTCTTCCTCTGTTAGCTGGGTCTCAAGATGCAGCTCAAGAGCTGATGTCTCATCAGCCCAACAACTTGTCAGACAAGAAAGTCATACTGATAGGTCGAAATGTCAGCTATGCCAGTGCTCTTTATTGTGATGAGCTTATACGCCAGCTGCAGCTTCGTAAGGCGAAAGAAGTGGTGATTGTCTCAGCTCCAGAAATTACAGTTGATGATCTTCTTGATGCAGCTTTAAGAAGAGGGCTGAGCAATATTCGCATAGGCAATGCAGACGATTTGATACTTGACTAAACAAAAAACAGGCTAAGGAGTAGCTATGGATAAACTAACTAAAGATGATGAAGCGGCCGTCAAAGCCTTTGCTTTTGCTTTGTCTCGCCCCACTGAGCATGAGACAAGAACGGAAATTTTGAGACAGTCTGTTGCTGCCGATGATAACCCAATTGCTAAAGAAGCATTGATTAGGTGGGGTAAGTTGGAGCGGACTGCAGAAGAGCAGGAAGAGTTCGACAAATACATGTCAGAGAACAGCTTCGAAGATGTCCATGCAATTGTGGACACGGAACAAGACATTCTTCTTGACGACTAAACAGTAACGCCGGCACATGAACTGATTGTGCCGGCGTTACTGTTATACCTGGACGAGCATACCTGAGAACAGCTCTTCATCCTTATACTCTGAAGGGTTCTTCGAAACCTTCTTCAGTTCGTATTCAGAGTCTGGGTTATCTGGGTAGGCTGGAACGAAGTAGAAATCGTCACCTGCAACGTAAGCTAGATGATTTTCATCAGGATGGTCGTAACCTGCAGGGGTTCCTGGGTCGGGCCAGATGATGTTGTCAATCCACTGTTTGATAGCTGTGATTGCTTCCTTCTCATCGATGGTACCGACGACGAACCAACATTCACCGTCTTCGCCCAAGTCAATAACTTCAAATTTTGGTGGCTGCAGTTTTCGCATGGCGACAGCATAAGACTCACCTGTGCGTTTCATTCGGTTGCGAATGATTGTCTTCTGAGCGTTGTCTTTGGTCATGATTTCCTATTTTCTGCACACAACCTACGCTTGTCTGCTGATTGTAGGTTCAATGAGTTAGACAAGATTTGGCAGGATTCAAGGAACCTTACTCTCATCAACATTACTGCGTAGGAGACAATGTTTCGAGGCGGGCAACTGCGGTAGCCACTACAGAAAGTATACCAGGGAAACAAAGAGAATCGCCAAAGAGGCAAAATTGTCGACTATTAGAGCCAGTAGACAGCTGCTGCGTTGATACCCAGGTGGATGGTGTTGTCGATGATAAACAACAACCAGACACTGATATGGGCAGGCTTGTTAGGACCGTAACCGGCGTTCTTTTTGGCCTCTTCCCAGGAGTATCGATATTCCTTGGGTCCGATTTGGTTGCTGAACCAGATAACGTAACGAGCCAGACGATACCGGTCAATCACCATGTGTGTTCCACCGATGACGAGAAGAGCCAGAGGTGATTGGGTCACGAAGACATAAGGAATGGTGTAGACGAGACCATGGATAATGGCCGCTTTCCACCTTTTGGTTTTTTCTGCTGCCATCCAATCGGTTTGCAGGATGTAGTCACCTACAAGGTGGGCAAGGATAATACCTAAGCTGAGCACTGGATTCTCTCCTTCATAGGACTTCAATCTACCAGTCTTGATCTAATCGCACCAGGGTATCTAAAACCACTCATATATGCACTTATAGTAAAGTATGGGCGTGACTGGAGCCAAGATAAAGTTCCTATATAATCAGCCTCGTTTCATAATTGACCCCTCTAAATTCCTTGCAAACATAAGGAATTGACCGATAAAGAGTATGTCAAAAGACGGAGAAAAGGGAATCCTATGTGCAAAGCAAAAGCAGATGGCGGACAACGCTGTGAATACGCAGACGCCATAGCTAATGTCAGAAGAAAAGCACGTTACAAGCATCGCAATGAGTACAACAAAGAACGTCTTGCAGAGAAAGCCGTCCAGAGTTGGAAAGAAGCCCACAAGGACTTGGTGAGAGAGCACCTTCCTGAGACGTTACCTTTTCAGGAGAAGCCGAATCAGAAGCCGATACCGCAAGAACTGCTGGATTTACTGAGTAAGAAATCACGTGAAGCTATAACTGGTCTTGACACTGAAGAACGCCTTGCCCACACAGCTAAGCTTTTCGAAGAGCAAGAAGAGTGGGCTAACAGCCTCACCCGAGACCAGTCAAACAGCGTAAGACGTTACACAATGACTTTATTCGAATTAGTGAACACTGTTCTGAGAAAGAAAGGACTTCCAGAGCTGATTCGAGAGAACCCTTTCTATCGAGAAGACTTAGAGGAGAATGTTCCCCGGGATATCAAGAATTTAGACGAAGCTTTGGCTTCCGCGAAGGAACCTGAAGGTCCACGTAAACTGTACCGTTTCTTCAGAGTGCCAGCCGGAGTGTCACCTAACGAATACATCGAACGGTACTTCAAAACAGGGGAAGCTTTCAAGGAGAAAGGGTTCATGTCAACTACAGCTGACCCTGAATTCATTATGGCTCACATGCATGACAGAAATGGTGGAACAAAAAACCATGGGTATGTAGTCATGGAGATACTCTCAAAGCAAGGAGCTTCCCTTCAGCCAGAGGAAAAATCAAGAGGAGGAGACATCCAATCCCTGGAGAAAGAGATACTCCTACCTCGCAACACGAAGTTCCGCATCACAGGTAACCGCCGTTCACAGCGTTTTGAGTTTGCTTCAGACAGAAAAGACCTCAACAGCCAATACAGCAGAGGTTACTCACAAAGCGACGAAAGCTACCAACGATGGGGCAAGTTCAAAAAAGGCGACCATATGAATTTCCCTATTATCCAGATGGTTGATGAACGACTCATCGCTGAGACCAAGTAGTCATTTCACCAGTATCAGTTGACAAACAATTCAGCATTGGTTAGACTGGAATCATGACTACTGACTCCAAGCAGCGACCTTCGCACATTACGGTCGAGAACCCTGTTTTCCCGTACCTGATTGATGATGAACACAACGGGGCAACTTCCTACATCACCATCGAGCATGCTGACCGTTACAAGGAAGGTGAGCGAACGCTGTTCTATATTGCTGGTGGTGCAATCGAGATGTACAACCGTGGCAGTGCAACGCTTCCCCAGTTCAAGGTCGAGCTGGGACACGCTTTTGCTCGTGATGAGGAGACTGACTCTGTTACCCTTGCCAACTTCGAACTCAAGGGTTTGCAGATGGTATCGACTTTCAACCACACAATCACCTATGTTGGTTGGCTGACTTCTGCTCAGTTCTACCCTGAGGGCTTCCAGGATGAGCGTTACGAGGAGTTCAACCCCTTCAAGGGTGCTGTTCGACAGGACAGCGATGAAGACCCTTACGCTAACAACGGCTATCCTTACCAGGCTCCCCGAGTGAACCTTGGTGCAGGTCTGACGTTCCCCCTTGAGGTCGAAGTGACCCTTCACTATGACGTGAAGGAGGTCAAGACTCGTCTGGTTGAGTACATGGAGAGCCACCGTTCATCCCGTCTGAAGAGGGAGGCAGCAGCTGCAGCTGCTGAGAAGGCTGAGATTGCTCGACGCGAGAAGGCTCGTATCGATAACGAGAAGTGGCTTCAGTCTGAAGACGGCAAGGAGTACACCATCGACCGTGAGCTCCGAAACATCCTCCGCAAGATTCCTGCTGGCTCCAATTTCACGGATGAGCAGCTGATGGAGTTCCGTGAGCAGGCAGTGCAGTACTTCAACACTCTGTCTCCTGAGGATGCTGCTCGTTTGAGGAAGATGGATGAGGAACGCATCTGGAGCCTCAAGGACGATGACATGGGTCGTCAGGCTTACAAGGAAGAGCTTGATTTCCGACTGAGCTAACAAAAAGAGGTAAGGCTCTGAATCGAGTTAAGATTCAGAGCCTTACCTCTTTGTTCTACAAAAACTGAGACTAAATATGTGCTAAGATGATGCTATGACCACTTCAAACACTTCAGAAGATTCTAACCTTGCTCCAGGCGTGGCACTTGCTGCTATCCTTTTTGTTTTTGCTGTTCTGTCTTTCAGCACAGGCATTTTCGTCCTCGGAGTGGTGTTTGCTCTCGCTGGTTTCATCCTTGTCCACAGTGTCATCAGCAGGGTTAGTGCTAAGCGTTCAGTTTAGTCTTCATCTTCGTCAGACCAATTTGCTTCAATCTTGAAAGCTTTACCTGTACTGGCATCAACAACCATCTCAACAGGGATGACCATTCGACCTTCTTCCCAAATGTCAATCTCTTTCAAGGACTTGCCAGCAAAAGAGATGTAACCGAAACGCTCATCTGAAGTGACAACACCTTCGCTGATACGGCTCAGGTCGATGTAACGAATCTTCCAACCACCGGAGTCATCTCCCCAGATGCAACCCATGTACAACGCAAACTGGCCGGTCCTGTCAAGAAGGTCTTCTTCGTCGTAAAGGAACCCGTCTTCTTTGTAGTTTAGAAGATAAGGGGAGTTTTCGTCTTTGTTCTCTGCCCAATCAGGGACATAGAACTCTACTGGGCAGAACCCTGACCCAGGCTTCTCTGTACCAACTGGTTCTTTTTCACACCAGTCTTCATATCCAAGTGACCTCCAACGAGTGTGCATCTCTTCTGTCACAACTGGGTAAGGTTCTACTGCAATGATTTCGCGTTTCTCTAAATCCAACACTTCGAAACGCGTATAACGGGTGGAGATAAGAGCATACTCATGCCAAGCACCGTCTTTGAACTGACGGAACGGTTCGAACGTTTTGTACATAGAGTAGTTACGCTCATATTCGAAGATGTCTTCCACAGAACCATCTTCATGATGGAGTTCCACTGTTACGACAGTCGAATTCCAAGTACCAGGTCGGTTTTCTTTCTTCTCCGCTCTGAACGTATATTTTTCGTATATGTTCTGAGCAGGTGGGACAACAAAAGTGTCAAAAGTGCGAGTAGTGTCAAGCTTTGATTCATGCATGGTTATAAAAGTCCTTTGTAGTAGTTGATGAGATTCTGAATTCTTCTGTCAACGTTACGGGGACCTGCAGGATGCGGTAGGAAGCTAGAACATTTTACTCTTTCGGTTGGTCTTTAATATTTCGTTTCTGGTGGTTGTATCGGTTTCCATTCTAACACAACGCACTCTATTCGATGTTTTTCGAGTCAAAAATACTCGATGCGACCCCAGCTTTGGTAGTCACCTTCTGTCATGTAACCGTCATCAACATATTTTTTGGCATTAGCAAACTGGTCAGGAGAACTCTTAGGTACTTTGACTGCAGGCTTGTTAATCCCTGCAAGCCAGTAGCCACCTTTTCCATCCGAATGCTTAGCAGCTTTATGTCCACGACTTTTGACGCAAGGAGTTCCTTCAGAATCAACTGACCGGCATTCTTTACGAGGAGTTTCTTCAGCCATTACTGGTTCACCCACCTTTCGATTGTGTTCAAATTTTGCACAGTAAGCCCGGTGCGGGTGTCAGGAGACATAATAGTTACACGTCCTTGCTGAGCTTCAACCCAAGCTAAAGCTTCAGGTTCAGTTGCTAAGTCATCGTCAATCCACAGAATTTCCCTATCCAAATGGTTGTTCTGAAGGTAATCCAGTTTCCACCAGTCAGCAGCTGTTGTAGTGCTAGCATGTTCTTCTGAACCCCCGTAAGGAAAAGCTGGGAATCCGAACGCTTTTGGGAACCATTCAGTACGGTCCAGCCAAGTGGTCAGCCAGACAACTTCAGCTGTTTCTGTAGCGGAAACAAAGCCTTCTACAGCTGTTTGTGAAATGAGAGCTTCGTCAACGAACTCACTTTCGGTGTCTGTCTGACGGTAACGGACATGCTTCAAATCTGTATGCTGAACCACTGAAGGGTAGGAAGAAGGAATGGTGTCTAAAGCATTGAAGACCCCATCAAAATCGACAAGGACAAGCTTCTTCTGTTCAGTCATCGCTTTCGCTTTCAATGATGATTGAACCGTCACTTTCAACAATTACTTCAGTAACGAATTCTCCAACATTTGAAGCATCGTAAACAACCCAAATCGGGGAATCGAAGTCAGCTACGAAATCTCCACCTTTCCATCCGACGTAAGTTTTTCCGACTGCTTTATGCAATGCAAAAATGAACTCGTTCACTGTGACAACATCAGTTCCACCTGAAGTGACTGCAAGGTCCTGGTAGTAACCTCGGTAAGAGACAAACCGAAGAGAAGGTGTTCCAAAGTATCGGAAAGTAAGAGGACTGTCAGGGTTCACCTGAAGGAGAGCGTTCACAAGATCGTTCAACGTCTTATGTCTGTCAGACTGCGGGTATCGTGTGATGTCAGAGGTGTACATGATGCGTTCCTAATTAGTTGATACCTAATAATACCATACAAGAAGTCAGTTGCAAAGGGCTTCATTCTTTGATAGAATACAGAGTCTAAGGAGAGTGCCATGGCAAAACGAAAAGGTCAACCGCGTCAGACTAAACGCAAGTCTGCCATCGATTCATTCTATGAACTTTCATGTACTCGAAACGTGAAACTCAGTCAGCAGGATGCCACTTTCAACCTCAAAGACCATGTTTCTGTGACCTGCCCTCGCTGTAAGCAGAATCACATAATCAGCCTTTCTTTCTGGGAGTCTGCTCGGGATGAAATTGCTCATTCAAAAACACTCCCTGAGTCCAAGATTCTCCAGTTCTTCGCTGAAGTTCAGACCGTAGATGTGGCTGATGAGGTCCTTGCCTACATTCATGCTCGACCTGAATGGACTATTGTTTCTCACTGGCTGAAAGAAAGCGAAGCAGCTGTTGCCAGTTTGCAGGATGAGGCATGCCTGAATTACGAGAACCATGTCATCATCACAACACCTCGACTTAGCTACTGCAAAACGCACGAAGACTTTCATTCGGTAGAAGACAGACGGTTCAAGCACTTCGCATCGAAGGCTTCCCATAAGGATGAACTTATGAAGCTGAAGCCTTCAACTTCAGAGCTTGTTTTCGTCTACCTTGAAGAAGTTCTGGATGGTGTGTACAACACGTTGCTTCGTCGTTATTCTGCGAGCCAAGAAGCGGTTCTTGAAAACCACAGTATTCCAGTGAAAACGTCTGCCCGTCGTAAAGGGAAAAAGACAAGAGCTGCAGGTGCTTTTGGTGTGGTACTAAGAGCTAAAGGACTTTCCACTCCTGGTTCTAAAACCAAAACAACAACCCAGGCGGTCAAGAAAGTCAACCTTCCGAAAAAGGTCAGCTTCGAACCAGTCCGAGAAGCTTCTTCCGTCGAACAAGTGCGTCAAGTGCAGGTTTCGAAGCCAGTGCAGACCTCTGCCAGCTCTAACCCTGCACGATACAACCTTGCAGGGTTGAAGTACCTCAACAATGTCACTGTAAAGCCTCTGGAGTACATTCTCCCGCCCGAACTGGTCTCAATCGACCTGATGGTCGAATACATGGTTTGTGGTCGTAAACGCCATTACAGCTCTCCTGGCGAAGCTGCCAAAGGTATCCGAGAATTCACCAACGTTGAAGCAGACGGAGTAAAAGAAGTTTACGCTTGCCCGCATTGCGATGGATATCACTACGGAACCAATAGTAAGAAGCCCCTGAATAGGAGAAAAACCGCCGCTTCAGGGTTCATGTGGTACTGCCGTAAACCAGCTATCGCAAACCGCTTCATTCACCGAATTATGACAGAAGGGTGACGTTCGACTCCTGTTGAACAGATAGTACAACAATGGTTAATCTTCTGGAACACCGGCCAGGGTACAGCCTCGTGAATAAATTGTACTCACTCCAAACAGAGCTGCCTGCACAAAACTGGCTGGCTCGTGCTTTCGGAGCGTCACCTCTTACGCCCGAAACTCGGAGCTGGTACATCGGGCTGCAAGGCGAAATTCAGGTCGGTAAAGTCCTGAAGGAGCTGGAAAAAGACGGTTATGTCGTACTCCATTCTGTTCCCATTGGTGTGCGAGGTTCAGATATTGACCATGTAATTATTACTCCTTCAGGTGTGGTTTACACTCTCAATACGAAGAACCTTCAAGGTAAACGAATTTGGTCAACCAACCGCACAGTGCTTGTTGATGGAAAGAATCAACCGTACATTCGCAACTCTAAATACGAAGCAGATCGTGTCGAGAAAAAGCTTGCATACGGCACTTCAGTTATTCCTCTAATTGTGTACGTAGGAGTGAAATCTTTGACAGTCAAAGCCCATTCAGATGTCGAGATGCTTGAAATTAGCACGCTGGTTAAATTCATACGTTCCCAGGAGAGAAGCCGAAACAAAGAAAACCTTAGCTCTGAACTTCCGGTGGAGGAGATGGTTCTCAGCGATTTCTGGTCTCATTCCTACAAAGACGAGCTCCAAGAGCAGACTGCTCGATTCGCCTGGTTCAAAAACTTACAGAGAGCGTCCCGAAGAAGGTATGTTCGAAGGAGTCTTATCCAAGCCGGCGGAACTGCTTTGGTCCTGGGTTCCAGTGTCTACTTCTTCACACATTTGTACCTGTTCGGTTTTACCGACTTAATGGCGAACTGAGTAAATTCTGTATAGATAAAACTGGTACTTCATCTATGCATGGTAATCTTTGGGCATGAGAACTTTCACTTTTGTACTTAGCTCCTCCGATCACCGTCTTCTGGACACCACCGTTGCTAACCTGGTTACTCGCCTTGCTTCGGATGAGACAAAAACTAACGCTGTAGTTATGCCGTCAGTGAAAGAAGAAACTGGACGCATCCATTACCGCAAGGTTTTCATCGAATCAACAGATCAGCATGTAATGGAGCATATGAGGCATGTTGACATTCAGAACACGGTGTCAATCAAAGGCATTTACGCTTAAACAGTAAAGGCAACCCAAGTGAATGGGTTGCCTTTACTGTTTAAGCCAGTTCAGATGAGGTCAAACAGACTGGACTTCTGATTCAGAGCAGGAAGAGTGCTGAGAGCTGTCTCACGCAGCTGGTTAGCTCGGTAAACAGCATCAATGCGACCAAGCTCCCGAATCAGCATGTGGAACGTGAAGGTGGGAGCCTTTCCAGAGAAAGCAACCAACTCTTCCGCGAGTCGGCCGTCTTCAGGGAAAGTGCCTGCAGCAAACCCCCACAGGATGCTCACCTGGACCTTCAGTGCGGTCTCATCACGACGCTCAATGGCACGGAAAGCACGGACCCTCAGGTTCTCATACTGCTCAGTCTTAGTCATCAGTTCTTTTCTGTCGGCTTTGGTATCCTGCACGGAAAGCATCTTTGAGAGATGCCGGGTAAGAGCTGTTGTTTACGCTCTCTTTCCTCCAAGCATAGAACAAATCCTCTATCAAGTCAAGTTCTTCCAGAGTGTCCTGCCTCTTCGCCAGTTCAGGGGTGTCAACCCGCTGGAAACCAATGCGGTTTGACAGAGGCGGAGCCACTGGGTTGGGTACGGTCTTATAGGCTGCCTCCGAACCCCCAAAAAGGACATCAACAGGGCGAGGACCCTTATGCATTTCGATACGCATGGAAGCTGCGAACTTGTCAGCCTTGTCAACCTTTACTCCGCAGCAACCGTCGCAAGTGTGGATGTTCAAGTAGTCACGACCCTGTGCCGCCTGGAACTCGGCAGCGTCAGCATCAGGATGACCAACTTTGTGCTCGCAAACTCGTTCAAGCACACCTGTGTCGTTGACCCAGTTGATTGGGGCATCGTTCAAAGGATGCTGGGAAGGATGGTTGTGAATAGCACATCCTCGTCCTGCACAGTTTGAGGGTGAGTGTGTTCGACTCAGATGAGCAATTACATTACCCTCTTCATCCTGGACATCAACCCAGTTACCTTCTGAATTCTGTGAAAGAATCATTTGTTATCTCCTTCAATTTTCTCCGTGATAGAAACACGGTAAGCTTTACCAAGACCCTTTTCTTCTGAAGCCTTGTGACCATAAGGGAATTGGATGTCAAAAATACGAGCAGGAAGAATGAGTTCAATCATGGTCCGGTCTGCCCGAACCCAACCCAGGTAGGGTCCGTCCTCGTCCACTGTGACAACAAGTGTTTTGATGTCATCTTCAGGAACTGATAAGAAACGCATCCTGTTTCGGTCTGCATGGAATCGACTGTAGACAACAGTACCGTCATCTTTCACATCAGCTCGCCCGAACAGCTCCCAGTTCATGCTAGAACCTTCTCTACAATACTCAAAGGAACAGCTTCGCCCTGTCCTGCTTCCATGGCTGCTTTGACCCCATAAGGGAACTGAACGGCAAAAATCTTTTTCAGCTGCACCATGTTCAAACTTTCTGGACGGTCCTCAGGAATCCAGCCCATGTACTCTCCTTCAGGGTTCTCCTGAAGTTCAAGCTGAAGAATTTTATCAGAAGGAACCCCGGACATAGCTAACGCACGAGGGTTCTCCCAAATGTGCTTGTACAGTACAGCTCCATTTTCCGTGGTAGCGGCCTCTGACTTAGCACCAAACATTAGCCAAGTTCTACTCATAGTTATCTCCGTAACTTATTATCCTCCTACTTTACCACAAAACAGTTGTGTGGTAAAGTAGGAACATGATTAACCTCAAACCAGAAGCTGACGATCATTACCTGTCTTTGACTATTACTGCTCAGCGTCTGGTTGCTGATTTTACCTGCCTGAACCACGAAACATGTGAAGCGGTCAAAGAGACTGTCACAGCAGAGCATGAAGAGATAGAATCTCGCTACCCTGAAGACTACAGCATAGTACTTGAATGGTTTGCAGGGACACAGAAAACTGTCCTCAGCAACGGTAATGTCCACCTTGAACTCAACGACCGTTTTGTAGACTGGTATTACATTGAAGACCAGCAGACTCCTGAAGACCTTTACTCCGAATTGGAACAAGACCCTCATCATGACCATGCTTTAGTGGGTTGGGTCCAGGAACGTGTCGGACCTCAATTTGATGTGAAATGTTTGACTGAGCATGAAGCAGATCAGGATGACTACACTTTATGCGACGGGGACGCCCTTTCTGAAGAGATTTCTTCAATAGGCAACCCTTGGGTTCTTTATGGGGGAGCTGAAGGGACTGAATATAGAAACGACTACATCAAAATTACAAGTGACCCTGATTTCGTTCCTGACTACTTCTATCCTAACGAACCGGCTGAGCTTTCCTGGATTTACCTGACAGATAGTGCGCCCAGTTAAGGGGTCATGTTTTCTTTCCTGATAACTTGCGTTAACCCATAGTTATGGTATAAAGTCACAAGTATGTTCCTTTACAGGTCAGGTGGTATCACACCGTTAGCACAGCTGAAGCACACAGGTGCTGTCTGGTTCGATTCTGCCTGCCCTGAATCCCTTGAAGGTAAATCTCCTCGTTCTGAAAGCGTGTTCGCTTCCGCTAGTTTGAAGCAGGCTGAGGCTTGGCAGCATTACCGACTGTTCAGTAAGCGTGATGCAGACATCTGGAGAATTGAAATTCCTGATGAGGTTGTTGTTCATGGCCACTGGTTGAGCTTGTTTGAAGCTGCTGAGTCATATCTTTATGATGACAACGGCATCGCTTCGGAAGCTGCTAAGGATGTCATTCGCAATTACTGGGAAGACTCAGTTCCTTTACATGACCCTGAGGCGATTATCGAAGCTGAGAATCTTGAATTCCTCATCCCTTACCAGTTCGCTTTGACTGCTGAATGGACTCTTGTTTCCACTGCTGATGACAAGGCTGAGGACTTAGGGGTTGACTATGAGACGTTCAAGAATTTGGACTGGGCGGAATTTGTTTCCCCTGCAGTTCTTGAAGTCGCAGCCTAAGCCGACCCGATACTTGACACTCATCGACTAATCAGGTATAGTCCTTTTCATACGAAAGGAGAGCATCATGTTGTTGCTTCGAGTGCAAGCTGGTTCACGTCTGTATGGTTACGCCACAGACGCTTCCGACGACGACTACTTTGAAGTCCACACTGAGCCTTTCATGATTGAAACTCGTGATGCTCCCCGTCAGGTCCGTCAGACCATTGTGGATGGTATTGACACCACCCAGATGACTCTTTCACACTTCATGGAGCGAGCAGCTCTTGGTTCCCATCAGGCTCTGGACGCCATGTTCGCTGCTGAGCCTTTGGTTGACTTGCTGGGTAGCCTGCGGGCTTCTTACCAGGCTGGTTATGAAGTTGTTCCTGCTTACGAGCGAATTATCACCAAGTTCGCAGCCCAGACTGGTTTCAGGAAGCAGCGTCACGCTCTGAGGGCTTTGTTCAACCTTCAGGACATGCTGGTTTCAGGTCGCTACGCACCTGAACTGTCTGAAGAGCGTATTGCTTTCATCATGGAGCATGCACACCTGCCGTACCCTGAATTTCGTGAACTACTCATCAGCCTATCCCCCATCGAGCTGGCTCATGCCCTTCCTTTGAAGGTCTGAGCCAGCTCGTTTCATTTGCCCTACATCCCAGCTACAACGATCAACCAAATATTGGAAAACTCATGACTATCCCTAATACCTTCTTTCAGGCTTTTGGTACACCTCCTCGGAACAAGAAGACCTATGAGGTTGTGCATCCTGACCCTGTGTTCTTGCATACTCTCACCTACGAGAACCAACAGACTGCTGAATCAGTACGTGACGCGTTGAACGCAGCAATTGGACCTCAGGACAGGGACACAGATTTCCCTACTGAACCGTGGAGCATCCGCGAGGTTTACCTCATTCAGGATTCAGTATCTTTCTCGCCTGCTGTCATGTGGCGGGTCTCCTGGAGCACAGAGCGTTCACGTTATGAGCCAGCCGGTTATGTGGAAAATGTGCTGCTGTTTCCTGAAGAGTTGGAGCTTCCTGAGACAGCTGAATACCCTCCTCATGCACGTAATGAACACTGGACTTACGTCGTATCAAGCCGCACCTACGAAGAAGCGAAGCAGTCAGCTGTGGAGCTTGCCATTCAGGTGAACCGCACACATGAAATCACTGTTGGTGATGATGAGCAGTTTGAGGAAGCCTTACGTCGTTCATGATTTGAACCAAAAACAAAAACGGTGTCGAAGAAACAACCAAAAAATCCGATAAGTGTTTTGTCCCCCTCTTTGAAAGAAACAAAACATCAATGTCTGACCTTATCTACACTGTCACTAACCTGAATGGCCCTTGTAACTCGACAATCAAGCACATTGCTTACACCAATGAAGACACAGCGAAGTCTGCTTGTAAAGCTTTGAATGAAGCAACTGGGTCTGATAACTGGGGTATTGTCACCACACCAGTTCGTGAAGAGACTAAAGAGTATGTTGCTCAAGTGTGCCAGCAGGTTGGTATTGCCCCATTCAGCAAGAAGTACACTCCCAGCTCACAAGAACCAAAAATTACGTTAGTTCCAGCCGGCACTCCTCTGCCTGAGGATAAAATCAGCGAACCTGACTCATTATGGAAGTACTGGTCAGCTACAGTTTATGGTCGCACAGAGAAAGAAGTTCAGGCTAAAGCTATCGCTGCTGCGGAGAAACTCAACCGAGCCCAAGTGCCTGTTCTCTCTTTGGTTAGCTGAGTCTGATATACTTGGATATAACCATATATCTAAGGAACCCTGCATGGCTGATATTTTCGTAGTTGAGATGAATGACGGTGAAATGGTTCACTATCATCACCCATTTTTCTCTGACTTGGATGTTGCTGCATCTGTGTGTGATGCGTTGAACGCTCAGGAAAGAGCTAACGAAATCCCTGACGGCTTATGGGTTGTCCGCCAGCAGGAACTGAACACAGAAACTGACATTCGCTATGTGCCTCAGTTCAAAGTGGAAGTATCACGTTTTCTCATGGACGAATCAGGGGAGCTTGTTCCGGTTGCTGACCGTGTTTATTCGTACAACCAGTCTCCATCGATGCAGATTGTTCTTGAAGGAACTAAAGTGCCTGAGACTCTCAAAGATGACATGTCGAATCACGAACTGGGTTGGCTGTATTCAACTTACGGGGCAACCGCTGGAGAAGCTCTTCAAAAAGCCCGTGTTTTAGTGACAGAGCTGAATGAGCAACTGCCACATGCTCAAAATGAAAGCATGCCTTCACCGTTCTAACCCAAAATAGTTGTTAGATATAGGGTATGAGTAAAAGTGCATTGAAACCAGACTACCCTTGTCGTGCTAAGCAGCCAGCAGCCTGCCGCTACCACGGAGCTTTCATCCGTCTTGATGAAGCAGTAGAGAATGGTGACTATGATGCTTATGAAACAGCTAAGCTTGAAGTCGCTGCTGTCCAGAAGAAGAAACGCCAGTACAAGAAAATTGAAGAGCAAGACAATGCTGAGAACCTTGACCAGATAAAAGCACCTGGATATCAGTGGCTTTCAGGCAGAGCCAGTGTTGTGGATTCATCCTATTTTAGAGCTTTGCTTCGTAATCAAAATTCTGCAAGTTATGGTTACAACGGTCTTCAGCCTACTGAAGATCAACAAGCATACTTCGATAAAGCTAAGACCCTTATTTTAAGGTATGAAGCTGAGTACAAAATGCAGAAAGACCGTAACAAACCAGGGCGACTTGACACAATAATGAAGCTGACATCAGCTCTCGAATATGTTCAAGCTGGAATTCAACGAGGCTACTCAGAGGAACAGTTCCACTCTTACCTGAACAAGGTAAAAGACCGTGGCCGTATTGATTTTGACCGACAGTGGGGAAGTCTGTCTGCTATGTCAAAATTCAACGGAGCTGATAATTCAGACAAAAATTTGAAAGCTATCTACACAGCCAATGCTTACAACGCAGCTTCAGACCTGCAGCATGAGCTACTTCGAAAGAACTGACTCTCAACTGCATCCAATGGGTTGACTGACCTTACCTGCTCATGGTATAGTTGGTCAACCCATTGTTTTTAGGAAAGAGAAAACATGTTTATTGTGCTGCACGAATACGAAGTCCATACCGAAATTCAGAAAATCTTTACAGACAAAGCAGTCGCACAGGACTTTGCTGACCTCAAAAACCGTCTACACTCCCGGTCATTGTACTATGTTGCCGAAATTGAACTGGTCGACGGTCCTGAACTGCACTATGTAGCTTTCAAGGGAAACGTCTTCTACAGTTCACTTACACAGAAGTACCATGTCACGAGGGTGGAGGAAGTGATTCATCGAGGTGAGCTTCCTGGTATTGTTTGGGGTTCTGCTGATGCTGATGGCAAAACCTCCTGCACTCTTCACGCGCTTACAGCTGAAGAGTTTGAAACGCAAGCTGCAGACATCTGTAAAATGCTGAATGAGCTCCCTGCTTGAGAAGTAACACCAGGTGACCGATAAAAATAGTGAACCCTGAACCAAACCTTCCAAAGATGTAGGGAAATCAACCGCAATCCAAAGGAAAATCGTGTCTGAGAACACAAACCAAAACCCAGCAACACCAGCAGTAGCAACCCATCAGAACTCTTACCTGTCCACTGAGACTGAAGCCATCATCATTCTTTCCAACAATTAGCTTAAGGTAGATAAGGCTTAGACAAGGCGCTTAACCGTTCTAGATTTTGTTCGAACAAAAGGTGGAGAGTCTTAGAAATGAAGATAGGTTCTTCCACTGAATCAGTGATAGTGCTGAGATTTATATGATATGCAGTTAAGAATAGTTTGATAGCATAAACATCGGGTTTGGAAGAATCAATTTCAATATGTTCTATCAGCCGTAGAAACAATGTTAGTTGTGCAATCATTTCAGGCGTATGTTCTTCTCTTTTGAGAACACTAATATTACCTGTGTTTTTATGTGTTTGCAAATTTATTGCATTCAGCCATGCTGTTACGCTCATCCGTAACGTATAAAGCCTACTATATTCACTCAACTTTTCTACATAGGTAGCGGCTTGCTTCAATTCTGCATCTTGTAGTTCTTTGGAATTCATGATAGGTATACCTTTCCGTTAGTTAAAGAGTACATCTGCTAGTTTGAGCAATTCAAGCGATATCGTGTTTTACCTGCGTCCCAGATTCGAGGAAGATTGTTTAGTAGAGCAAGCTCTCGTTCTGTCAGTCCTTCTTGCCAAACAAGGGCAGGGTCGTTTTGGAACCGTTTAAGACGGTAACCGAACTTGTGTTTACGTTCTGCTCTTGCAACATACATGTAATCTGGTGGTAGTTCTTTATCAGCAGTAAAACCATTGTTCTCATACAACCCACCATCACTGATGGTATGGTCAGCGAACGTAATGAACGAACTCGGAAAATACGTCTTCTCAGAATGCTTTAACAGTTTTGTAAACCCACCTGTAACACTTCCAGCTGTCGCGTAGCGGACAATGTTCAAAGTGTTATCTGCTTCCTTTTTGAGGACCATAACTGCACGAACACGACTATTGTCATCTGACAAAGCGAGATAACAGGAGCCAGAGGCAAAACCTTGGATGTGATTCATCTCCAAAAAAGTACGTGCCTGCTCGGTAGATAGCTCCGTCACTGAAGTCTTGCGAGCATAAACGGTTTCTGTTTCGACAGAAAGCTCTGGATAAAGGCCCGCTAATTTTTTTGAGACTCCCAGCTTGTGAGCTAACGCTCGAAGAACAGTGTTCTTTCGTTTATTCCAATCGTCTTCCCAAATTTGTACTAATTGAACTCCAGCAGCTTTAGCAGCTTCAAACTTCTGTAGATGGTACTGGGAATCTTTCCAATACTCGTTGTGCCAGTATAGTCCATTGAACTCAATACCAAACTGCTTCTCAGGGAGGTACAGATCAATCTCTTGATTTTTACCTAAGACTTTTCTGTCAGACTGAATGACTTCAAAGCCTAACGAAGTAAGGAAAACATAGAGTTCTCTTTCAGGTTTCGAAATGTAGCTCTTTGCCCAACACTCAGGACAGCCATGTCCTCCTGAGCGAGCATAAACCCACATCTGCCATTCATGTCCTTCGTCACACTGCCACCATACTTTTTGGTCTGACCCTCTACTAACGGATTGAGGACTCAATGCAAGATTTAGGGTGGGATGCCATTCCGTAGCAAGCACTGGTTCTGTAGTAGCTAAATCGTTGAATCCAATGAGAACAGCTTTCCCCGCACAATAAGGACAGCCTCTCTTATTTCGACCTCGATTGTCGATGGAAGCCTGCCACGAATGGCCCTGACTGCATTGCCACCAGAATTTGGCATGCGAACCAGCGGAAATCTCTCGGGGCTTGAGGTCTCCATTGAGCGTAGGATGCCATTCTTGAGCTAAAGCTGGGTCCTTTGTCACTAAATCGTTGAAACCAGGCAGGACTGACTTACCTGAACAGAAAGGACATCCTCTACCGTTAGTTCGTTTGGCAATAGGCATTTGGTATGAGTGGCCTATTTCGCAGTTCCACCAAGCTTTTATCTCTGAACCTGGAGTTAGCCGTTCGTAGCTTAATCCTTGGTTGAGACCACTGTCCCAACTGGACAAAAGCTCAGGGTTTGTTACAGCCAAGTTGTTAGGCACTGCTTTCACCACAGGTTCAGGTAAAAGGTTGATTGTTTTTCTACCTTGACATACAGGGCATTCATTCGTGAGTTTGCGACTTCTTACTGAAACCGAGCTCACCCATTCGTGACCAACTGAACATTTCCAAGCAACAGGAATTTTATTGGAGATTCCAACAGAATTAGCAGCCAAGTAATTACGAGAATGATCCCAGTCTTGAGCCAAGTCTGGTCGAACTGTAGCCAGATCATTGAAGCCTGGTAAAATTGCTTTTCCAGCACAATAAGGACATCCTGAACCTTTTGATCGGTGTTTTACCAAGGCGGAAAACTCATGTCCACAAGGACCTATCCACCATCTTGAACTGTGACTGCCGGCGGAGATTGTGGCAATGTCAACGTTGTTCTTGGTTGGATGCCATTCGGCAGCCAACTCAGGAGAAATGGGAACAAGTTTAGACATAATCGTATTTCTAACTATACCAGAGATGTTTCTGTCAAAAGATTCTCGAAATTGTTTGACTTTCTGCAGAATCCTCTGCTATGCTTCAGACAAGAGAAAGGGGAACCCAATGACCAGCGTAGTATTCATCCGCAAGATGCGAAACACCCGTTCGGACTGGGCGTACCTGTCGGACCACGGCAAGGGTACGATGACGGCACCTGACGGCGACCTTACCGTTCAGATGGGTACTGTCATTGAGTTCCTTGTCCGTTCCACTGGTGAGGACATCACTGTCATCTCCCCTCAGATGAACGCCCAGACGCGGGACAACATGCTTGTCCTGTTCCCTAAGGCTCACTTCATGCCTATCACGGAGTCGAGCGTGAACACGTTCTTCGACCGTGCTTTCGAGCAGACGGCTCCTCGTCGTCGGGTGAACCAGAACATCCTTTACATCGGCTCTGACGCTTCGGGTGGTCACCTCAGCCCTGACGGTGTTACGAACATCCCTGCAGCTTGGGCTTGGTGCTCTGACGGTGTGAACGGTGGTTACGATTTCGGTGACTCTGGTCTTGTGAACGTGAACGTCTCTGAGTTTGAGGGCATCATGAACGCTGTTGTCGCTAACGCTGACAGCACTGCTCGTCGTATCCACATCTTCTCTGACAGTGCGAACGCAGTTGACATGTTCAACTACGACCTTGTTGAGGGCATCGTCCCTCGTGAGGCTCGCAAGTATGGTCTTGTCAGCATGGCTAAGGCTACGATGGAGGTTGTGAACAGCCGTGCTGTTACGGTTGAGTGGGTGAAGGGTCACCGTGCCCACCGCCTGAACAACATCGCTGACAGCATCTCCCGTCACGCCCGTAAGCGGTTCACCGCTGGTCATGTCGCTGAGGACTTCGTTCGAGAGACTGACGCTCTTTACGCTGTGTTCAACCGCAACGTTTAGAACCCAAAGAGAAGAGGCTAACCTTGCAGTACGGAGGTTAGCCTCTTCTTTTTGTCATCAAATTCCGTCGCCTGCTGCTTCGAAAAGGACAAACAAAAAGGTCGGAACAAACCAGTTACGGTTTGTTCCGACCTTTTACTGTTCTGTTATGCGGTCACAGCTGCCTGACGTGCAGCCTTCTTCTCTTCACGCTTCTTCTGAGCTTCAATACGAGCAGCAATACGCTCAACCTCACGTGCAGCTTCGTTGGCTTCAGCCTGAGCCTTAGCAAGCTGCTTCTCAGCAGCAGCCTGAGTCACCTGCAAGTTCTTCAACTCAGCACGACGAGCCTCAGCCTGGTACTTACGAACAAGCTTTCGCGTGTACTGGGCAACCTTGATGGGGTCGTTCGTGAACAGCGAAACAGGAATCTTCTTCTCGCCGTAGCTGGTCTTGAAGACGTAGTGAGGCTCTGTAGCGGTGTAAGGCGTGTAAGCCTTCACAATGACAGCATCACGGGGGATGTAGAGCTCACTGCTCACACGAGAAACAATGCCAGGCTCGCTCTGGAACTTGTTCAGGGTGTTAGTGACAACAATGTTGTAGTTTGAAATCTGGACTGCAAGCTCAGCCTGGCATTCCGCGAGTCGGCTTTCGTACTCACGCTTCTGCTTCTGCTGCTCCTGCTCATACTTGTACTGCTCGTTCTGAATCTCAATCGACTTAACGGCAATATCGTACAGGGGGAAGTTGTTCTGGGACATGGTATTTTTCCTTTGATTAGATGTTAGATGAAATGGTTTGAGTATCTCATCAGGCATCAGGAAGAATCCAGGTACTGAATAAATGTCTAGTAGAATGTCATAACTTCACTATAGCATGGAGTGTTTCGTGTTGTCAACTGTAAAGTCAAAAACGGTTTTTAGGCTTAGCTGAGGTTCATGTGAGATAATTGAACATACTATTTGAAAGGCTTTACTCATGGATTATCAGCTTCCTGATCCTTTGTTCTTCACTACTCCTTCGGATTATTTGGCAAGGGCTGCTCCTTCTTATGAGGAGTTCCTTAAAGCACTCACCGAGCGACCAGATTACTTCCCTGATTATCTGGAAGAGTTAGCTCAGGCAAACGATTTGGACTATAGTGAATATGAAGATGTTTCTGCTGAGCTGTTAGAAGTTGCAGCAGCTGTTGCTCCTGCCATGGCTGAAAAAATTTGGGACAAAGAAGTACTGAAACAACAAACATGGCCATTCGAAACAGACAATGATCGACTTGACGCAGCTTATGCACAGTTGGCACCCACCATTGTTGGACATCACGATGAATGGTGTTGTAACTCTTGTGCCTGGGTCGATTACGAGACCAAAGCTGAAAAAGGAATGTATCCTGACGCTGAAGGGTATGTGTTCTACAACGAGCAGTCCAGCGAAAAAGCGTACGACTCCCATCGAGGTTTGCTCTTATACTTCAATTCCATTCCCAGTAGTGAAGAAGGAAGTAAAGCTGTAGCACGTAAAGTGTTCGATGCTTTGAAAGATCAAGGACTAAAAGTTGAATGGTCTGAGGATTCAGAAACTTACATTGAGGTTCCCATGATTTGGCAGAGAAGACTGACTCCCAGAAGCTAACCTCCAAAAGGTTTGACAGGGGATATATAAACTGGTAATGTTCTCTTCATGACTACTGATGAGAAGCGTTACTACGCTTATGCTGCCGGCTGGGATTCGTACCTTGATGAGGAGATTCACGGCGAGAACGTCACGGACAATGACGAGAACGGTCGCTGCATGTTCCCTGGTCTGGATGGCTGGGACACCCTTGACGAGTTTGCTGCATGGTACGATGCTTTCCCTGCAGACAAGCAGCTGGACATCGGAGCGTTTTACGTGTACGATTTGAACAACGACGAGCGAATGCTTGTCGATTCAGGAACTTATGACCTGCTGTGGCTTCAGCTCATGGCACGCAACACAGAAGAGAAGGCTAATGTCTGATAACAACATGCTCCCTGACGGAGTGAAGTTCAAGGGTCTGGAGAAGGACTCTTTCCGTTACCTCCCGGAGAAGACTTACGCTGTCATCCGTTTTGATGGTAAGAACTTCTCCACATTCACCAAGCGTTTCGAGAAGCCTTACGACCTGAACTTCATGGGCGTTATGGATGAAGTGACCCGTAAGATGGCTGCGACCATCCCTGGAGCCATCGCTGGTTACACCCAGTCGGACGAAATCAGCATCGTCTTCTCGGACCTTGCTGGTGAGAACAGCCAGATGTGGTTCGGTGGTCGTGTCGACAAGATGCTTTCCATCGGTGCTGCAACTGTGACTGCTCTGTTCATGCAGGCTCTTAAGTTTGATGGAGTCGGTCAGATTCCTGTGTTCGATGCTCGTGTTCACACGCTTGCTGATGTGGACGAGGTGGATGAGTACGTGCGTTGGCGTCGTTTCGATGCTCAGAAGAACGCTGTGACGATGGCAGCTAACGTGCTGCACTCCCACAAGAGCCTGATGAGTGTCTCCTCCAAGGACCGTCTGCGGCTTCTGGAGGGTACGCCTTACGAGAAGCTTCCTGAGGGCTTCTTCAACGGTCGTGTGGCGTTCAAGGAGACGTTCGAGCAGGATGCAGCCCAGGCTGTTCCTGCAGGTGTGCGTCGCCCTGCTGATGCTCCGACGACTGTCACTCGAAGCCGTTGGGTGTCCAAGGACGCCACGCGAGCTTACATGGAGCAGGACTTCCTGAAGCTTTTCTAAGCTTGACATAATCGTTTCCATGAGGTAGTGTTTACCTCATGGAAACGATTAGTCTAATTTTTGCCGCAGAGCCGCTTGAGATGGAAGGTTCAGACCGCTTCATCCTCGCTGTGTCCCCGGCTATTGTTGAGGATGTTATCGTTCGTCTTAGCGACATCGCTGAGTCTCGAATGAAGGCACAGTTCGGTGAGCGTTGGCCGAAGTTCTCCCCGGAGTTCTACGCCAAGGATGTCCAAGTGACTACTGATTTGAACGAAGCCATCAACCTCGTCCTCGGTGACTACCTCGCTGAGTAACTAACAATGAAGAACCCCTCACCTGAAACATGGTGAGGGGTTCTTCATTTAATGTAAGTCAGGGTAAATCAGCTGCCGGCGTGAATAGCTCAGGGTTGCTGTGCATCTTCTTGTGAGCCTCTACCGTCTGAGGGTCATTCGCAACAAGCTGTCTCAAAGCTTCCTCTTTTTCTTCAGCTTCTTCCTGGGGGAACCAGACACGAGCTGCCACAATGAGAGTCTTCTGCTCATCAGTGAGTTCCAGTAGCTCTAAATCTTCACGCAATTGCTTCTCATCATTCGGGTTAGCTAAGAATTCGACACCAATGATATGCTCTTGAGCCCCATGTGCAGGGACTCCGTAGTCAGCCAACATCACATAGTTTGTTGACAGCGTGTAATCAGCAGTGTGTTCTACTTCGCAGTCACAGAATTTCAAGTAACTTGCTTGTGCTTCGTGGTCGTACTCACCTTTGAAGAAATTAGTCATTTGACTATTGTATCATCAACATCGTAGATACGGGCATTATCATTTTCTGCCACCCAAAAGAAGACTTTGTGGGAGGAGGAGCTGGTAACTCTTTCGGTGGCTCTGTCAATTGCGACAACAGGGTCGCCATGAGTTTCGTACTCTTCCTGCAACCATGAATCGTATTGCGTGAGTACTTCGTCAATTTCATTCTCGGAGGGAATGTAGTTGTCCATGTCAGCCATTTCCAACATGCCTTTCTTCTGAATGTTTCCTGATGAAACTATCGGCTTAAACACAAAAACCCTGCAGCTCAGCAGGGTTTTTGCAAGGCGTCTGAAGTCAGTTGTACCAACCAGCAGGTTCAAGTCGCTGACGAGTGGCAGGAAGGCAAGCGTCGCATGCTGCGTTGGCAAAAGCTACGCCAGTCAGCTGGTTAGCAGGAACCTGGATTCCACACTGAGGGCACTGGTTAGCAGCAGACAGGAACACATCCAGGTCATACGCTTCAGTGAACATAGTAGGCTTCAAGCTCAGAGCCTGCTCACGGTCAGCGGCGTACTTTCCCTCAGTGTACTCGACAAACCATCCAGCGATGTGCTGGTCAGGGATAGTCTTCTGTCCAGGGAAAACCATGGCACGGTCCACCGCCCAGATGTTGAAGTAACCGTTCAGCTCAGGGACCTCTCTGCGGAGGATGACAGTGTTGTCATCTTCTCTGGAACCCCAGGGTCCAACACTGACAGTCCAGCCGTCAGCGACAGCTTTATCAATGTATGCAGCTGCTACATGCTTCGAGTAGTCTACGTTAGTCATTTTCTCTCCTTGGTAAGTAACTACACTGTATCAAGTGCCCCTGACATTTACAACTCAAACAGCTGTTTTTCGCTTAGATTTTTTCTTCTTCTCAGCGACTTCCTCCTGAGCTCTGAGCTCAAGCAAAGCAGAATCCAAGACAGTTTGCAAAGCTGTGTGAAGATGTGGTTCAACTCGTCCGTTGTATTTTGCGTAGAACTGCCGCACTCGTTCACCGTAAATTTCGATGTTAGCGAACAGTGTCTTACCTTCATACACGGCGAACACGTAGGTTTCGTTCCTAAGCACTCGGTCGTTATAACTGGCAATACAGTTACTCATCTCGTTACCCCAATCATACAAGTCATGGTTCACTTTAGGAGATGAGATGGTGTAAATTTTTTCGGTTCCTTCAGGGTTCAACCCTTGGAAACTCTTCCCGTCCAGTAGACCAGTGAGACCGTCCTGAGGAATTGGGACGGGTTTGATTTTGATGTTTCGGTGGACAATAGCTAACTTGTCGTGAAGAGTCTTCCAGTTTGTAAAGTCGAGGACTTTCCAATTTTCAACCAGGTCTTCTTCTGAAATTTTGGACAACGACAGCAAAGCGTCAGTGAACATTCTTTCACTGTTTTTGTCATCATCTGCAGGCAGGAAGACAAGTTTACGTTTCTCATGTTCAGAAGCGTTCTTGAAAAGTTTCTTCAGTTCAGGGTAAAGAACTGTGGAAGGAGTGTCCCACACTGCACGAGTTTTTGCTGGTGTGATAAGACGGTACTTATCTGGGTCGTTCAGTAAATCCCTAATCCAGTCTGCAGGTACATAGTTTTTGATGTAGCTGCAGATGCTGATGGCTAAAGCATCAGTTGTTTTAGCTACAGCTTTGATGACATCTTTACGGACAGCTTTTTTGCCAAAGACTTTTCGTACAAACACGCGGACATCTGGCTCATGCAACCAAGCCGAGCTATTAGCTTGCACAGCAAAAGCAATGTTCTTCAGATTGGAAGACTGGAACATTCGAAGACTTGGATAGGCTAAGAAGGTAAATAGGTTCTTAGAATCGATAGCGGACAAGTCAATAGCACCACCAAGCTCTTTGTACTTCTGTACTACATGGTACAAAGCATGGTAGTAGGCAGCACTGGAGTCTACGCCACCAGCATAACTATCCTCTTTGGAACCGACATAAACTTTACCAGCTATTGCATGCTGAATATGGTCTATATCCTTGCGGGACATAGACCAACTTGTGTGCAACTGGGGAATGTTGTAGGACCGGGATACATCTCTAAAAGTCCTGTGCCGAGTCTTTCGTTTAGGGAGAATTTCGTAAATGCGAAGATGAGGCATGCCAAAACGTTCTTGTTTCAGTGAAAACACGATGGTTCGTGTGGTCTGCCAACGGTGCCATTTCTTATCTGTCTTCGAGACACCCTCTGAATGAGAAACAGTTTTGACAATCACTGTTTTATCGTTCACGTAAAGATCAGTGGACTCCAACGGAAAGCCAGATTCTGACTTTCCGTGGTACCTGCTGGGATACGCATAAATGTCACCCTTGTCTGATGACTTGACTGGCTTTGCGTCTTCAAAGTACAGATAGTTAGGGTCTTTACTCTCTACTGACTGCTCGGCTTTTCCAGGTTTCACAAAAATTAATGGGTCTGAGATGCCTTTGGGCATATTCAGTAAATCAAAGAGGGAAACTCCTGGATTTTTAGCAGTCTCTGGGACAGTAGCAATAATTTGGTCAGGCATGTTTACTTCACTCCACGCAGTGCTTCATTCTGAAGTGTCAGAGCAACAGCATCCTTGAACACAGGCAGGGTGGCAACACGGTCGACATGCTCGGCAATGTTTGAGAACAGACGCTGGTAGTCAATCGTCCAGTCGCGGTTCTCAAGAACCATGACCTCTTCGAGGAAGTCAACCTCAGCCAATTCAGGAATTGCACTACGGAGGTTCTTGACAAGTGAACCCAGACGGGCACTGACCTCCTGCTGACCACGTGTAATCTTAGAACGGTCAACCTGGATAGGGTACAAGGCTGGTCGACTCCCACCAAGCTCCTGCAGGTACACAGAACGAGGAGTTCCAGCGATGACACCGTTGGACTCAGTAGCGATGTGGTCAATCATCTGACCAACAAGTCGAGCCTGCTCCAGGTTACGGAAGTAGAACGCTCCCGTGTGAACCGCGAACGAAGCCTGGTCAGGGCGAATGTACTCAGAAGAAGACATGAATTGCAAATCCTTTATGTTCAGAATGAATCGATAGACTCATTCTACCATATAATTCTTGTCATAGAAAGAGGAGAACAAGGTGTAAAGGTCATCACCTTTGAAGTCAATAGGAATCAACCTAATCTTTTTCTCATCAGGATCGTAGACCCAATCTGATTGAGGGAGGTGCTCTTTAGGCCGTTCTTGCAGTATGAATAGATCAGCCACGTGAGCAGCAAGCTTGATGCCTTCAGCAAAAACTCTGGGTTCTGAATAAACTGGTTCTGATTCGAAGCTGTAGAACGTTTTACCTTCGGCGCTACGGTACTGTTCAAAACAGAAAGTTGCCCCTTCCCAGATAGGCTGGGGGTTGTTATCTTCATCATACGACCAGCTATTTACTTCCCACATTTTTAAGGTGACAGAAAAATCATTAGATCGTCTATGCAACAAAACAATGTACTTGTTTTCTAAATAGTAGTAGACACTTTTCTCAATTTTCATTTCGCTCCCTAACAGATGTCTTACACCCTTATATGCATCGCATTTAAAGCAACCAGGTTCAGATTAACTTTGGTTGCCTGTTACCAGTTTAGTTATGACCAGCCTAAGAATTTGATGTAACAGTTTCCACAGAGGGATTCATATTCAGCTTGCTGTCCATCAATGGCTACTTGAGAACCTTCTTTGACGAACTCACCATCAATTTTTCTTCCGTTGAATAACGCTTTACGTCCACAACGACAGATGGTTTTCATTTCTTCCAAAGAATGAGCAATCTCCAAAAGACGCATCGAACCAGGGAAAGACTTTGTAGCAAAGTCGCTGCGGATTCCGTAAGCTAAAACTGGGATGTCTTCCTGGACTGCAATGTAGAAGAACTGATCCACCTGCTCAGGTGAAAGGAACTGAGCTTCATCGATAAGGATACAGTCCACTTTGGAGGTTTCCTGACGAAGGAGTTCGCGGACATCCACTTCAGGCGTTACATGCCAGTTCACTTCAGCAGACACTCCTAAACGAGATAAGACACGATCACTTTTAGTATCAATGCTGGGTTTAGCAATAATGACTCGTTGGCCACGCTCTTCATAGTTGTATGCAGCTTGAAGGAGGTTAGTGCTTTTCCCTGCATTCATGGCACTGTGTCGGAAATATAGTTTACTCACAAGCAGTGATTCTATACCAAAAGTTACCATGACCCGATATTCTTCGTTATGAGCATGCCTTCCCAACCAGCGTTGATGCTGCCTCCAAAGAATCCGCCTTCACGTATCTCTTCGTTGTCATTAGCTATTGTCGCTGCTGTTTTTTCTGCATTCAGTATCACCATCTTTTTCGGAATCTTTGGTTTCCCCAGTAACGCTCCGGTTGAAGGCTTCCTGGCCATTCTTGCCATTGTCCTTTTTGCATTCCTGTCTTTAGCTATGACAGTTGTGTCGCTTAGCATTGAACTTCTGCGGAAGAGATACCAAGAAATTGTTTTCAGGTACAGCGGAGTTACTGGCGACATGAGATACAACCCTTACGTCATGAAACCTAACCTGTGGGTAATCGTACCTTTGTGTGTTGTCAACGTGTTGGCCCCATTAGCAATTTTCTTAGGCTATTTGACAGTTGGAGGTATCTGATGAGCGAGATAAACAAATTCGACCCAAATCAGATGAACAGGCAATACGTTCTTCCAGTTTCCCCTTACAGGAATAGGGTCTGGCTTATTCCTTTCTGTGCTGTTTTCGTACTTTTAGGGCTACCAGTATTCATTGCTTCCTTTGACAACCCAGAAACACTACGATACATGAACAGTGTCACTTCGTGGCTTTTCAGTGCTATCTTCTCGCTCACTGGCACCATAACAGCAGCTTTCCAAATCAAGAAGACTGGTTTCCAACCAGCGTGGGAAAAATGGACAATGGTGGGAATTGTGGCTTTTGGTATAATCATGAGCTCAGCCCCAGTAATTTCAACTCTCCTTTACGGGGCTGGAATCGGAAATTAAGCTAACCTCGAACAGATACTTCTTTAACACGAGAGAAAATAGTTCATGAACAACACATTAGATTTCGCCAGCTTAGGCCAGCTTATGCCTATGATTCCTTACTTGCTTTTAGGTGTAGTAGCTCTGTTCCTTGCAGCAGGTTCTTTGCTTTTCGCTCCAACCCTGTTCCTGCCTAACGTAGGAACAGTAAAGGTGGACGATTTCCTCAAAGAGCGTCGTAAGCCTACTTTTGGTATTCTGCTTGTCATTGGCACAAGCATGTTGGCTGCAGGTTGGTGGAGTTTCACCCAAGCAGCTGAAATTCTCGGGTCAGTACAGCTGTTCTAAAACGTATGGACCAGACGAACGATAGCGAATCAGCACCTGTGTATTACACAAGTGCTGATGTTTCGTCGTCCGATCCAACAAATCAGACTCTTCATCTGAACGAAGATGTCGAATCGCAGCCCAATGAGTTAGCGTTTTCTTTACTAGGAGCTGTGCTGGTAATTCTTCCTTTAGCTGTTGTCCGCTTATATGTGACTGCGGAAGACCTGCCAGGGACCGTTTTTGTGTCTGTTCTGATCCTTCTGGGAATGGCTTTGTCAACTAAAGGTTTACTCCTCCAACAGAAGTTGATGAAGAGTAGCAAAAGCATCAAAGCGTACAAAACAAAAACTTACGATACTTCACTGGACCATCAGGTTGTTGAAGTTTCTGACCCTGACCGTAAAGCGTTAGTGATGACATTTGCAGCAAGTATGATCCTTGGTTCTGTGCAGCTTCTTGTTATTGTTTACTCCATTGTGATTTTCGTGGTCCTGCAATTGGAGAGCTTAGAATGAAAGACTTTTTCAAGCAAACATACAGTAGAAATGCTGTTGCATCAGGAAGCTTGTTCATTATCATGCTTCTCTTATTCATCAATTCTGCTTCAAAAGGGGACATAGATTTAGACTACATTCGTTCTTGGGGCGTGATGCTAACAGTCCTTGTTATCCATAGCACGGGTCTTCTATTCGCCATCAGTGCAGTCCGACGTTCTTCAGATAATCAGCCAACTAACCATAAACTGGTTCTACTGATTCTGACAGTACTGCACATGATTGTTTTGACACTGTACCCAACGGTGTTTTTCTTCTTAGACTAAACATCTGAGTTACACTGGAAGAAGGAAGGAAAAAATGTTCAACTTAATTATTGTAGGTATGTTGGCTGTGGCAGGCATGACAATTGCCTTATTGGTGAAACCCGCTCCAGCAAAAGATGATGCACAGGAAGAGTCTAACCATGTGTCAGCTTCAGACAGAAAGATGACCAAAGTCCAGGCAAAAGAGATTGAGCGGAAGCTAAACGAGCTGTCTTAGTCCAGGACGCTACGGTCGTAGTACACTACTGTTCCGTCTTCAAAGATGAAGCGACCTTTAGTATTCTTTTCAGTGTAGAGGGAACTCACAAGGCGTGAACGGAAACGGTATCTGCGTGGTTTACCATTTGCTACTACTCGGTCACTGAGCTGAGTGTAAGCAAACATGATGGTGTCAACCACGATGACACTGCCAACGGATTCTTTGAGGAGTTCAAGCTCGCCGGTGCCGGCAAAAAGAAGCCCAGTCTCTTCAACTGCTTCTAAGATGCTGTCAATGTCGTAATCTGGTGCTGCGTCAGTCATGTGAATCCTGTTCTTCATTGCGTAACTGGTATATGTCCTCTATCGGTCATAAGAACCGATATGCCTTACATGACTGAAAACAATCCTACCCCCGAAGTTACTTTCTCAGTTGAAAGTGTTCCTGCTGATGCCTTGACCTTACTTGGTGTTATTCGAGCTGATATCCAGGCTCAGCTCCTCAAAGTTCTCACCTCCACTGACGAACGAGCTCATGTTCTTGTATCTGTAGTCAAGAATGGTGTGTTCGTCAGCAGTATTATTGAAGGTAAAGACGGCAAATTCCGTTTCGGGGATATCAACCCTGAGAGCATCTACGAGCTTTACAAACTGAAAACCCAGCAGTTCTCCGCTGAAAAAGGAGCATGGTTCTCCGTTCAGTTCACCACTGCAGCAGATGGTTTCATCACCCAGACTTCTTACAACTATGACAAGCAGATTTACAGTGGCGCCACACCAGAAGAGTGGTACATCGCTCCTGAAGTTGAGACCGAAAGCTATAACTCTCCTTGGGATGTGGTAGACTACAAAGAGGATATCGAAGAGTTCCCCCGCAAGGAAGATGCTATTCCTGAATGGCTGAGAACTCCTGACTGGTTGAAAAACAACTAAGGAGCTGCTGTAATGTACAACCTCATCTTCGCTGGAAGGCCAGGTTCAGGTAAGGGTACCCAGGCTAAGCTGTTGGCTGAACATTTCAACATCCCCCACATCTCTACAGGCGATATCTTCCGTGACCATGTGGAGCGTCAAACGCCTTTAGGTAAAGCCATCACAGAATCGATGAAAGCCGGTCACTACACTTCGGATGACATCACCAACCAGGTGGTAAAAGAGCGACTGCAGGAAGCTGACTGTGCCAACGGTTTCATTCTTGATGGTTATCCTCGCACTCTTAACCAGGTTCATTTCCTTCAAGACGAGAGCATCAGAATCGACTATGTTCTCAACATTGAGGTAGCTGAAATTGCATGTGTTGAACGTCTTCTTAACCGAGCAAAAAGCGGAGGACGAGCGGACGATACTCAGGAAGTTATCCAAGAGCGTATGAACATCTACACCCAAACCATGGACCCAGTGCTGAATCATTACTCTGGAACCGGTCAAAGTGTTCTGTTTGACGGAGACCGTCAAGTTGCAGACATCCAAAAAGATATGGTTCAGTTTTTAGAGTCAGTGAGCTAAACTCATGCCGAAAAGAGCCATTGTAGCTATTGTGGCTGTGATTGCAGTCATCTGGATAGCTCTTTTTGTATGGCTTAGCGACCAGGAGTTGCATGTCGTTGAAGCTCATCGAGTTATCAATGAAAACAGTGACATCGATAATCGAGACTGCCTTGTCACAGCAGAAGCTAAAGACGGAGTACCTGTGAGAGGCTACGCTGAAGCTTCTGCCTGTACTTACCTTCAAATGGGAGATGTAGTCAAAATTGAAGACGGTTTCGTCAAACAGTAATTCATTCAGCCTCAACGGCGAGGTTAAACCCCTCTGGTTATCTCTCAACCAGAGGGGTTTTTACATGCTTTCCTGTACAAATCCTGAAAGAAACGCGAGATGTTGGAAAAAGTGACCGATACCTAGTTTCATGAAAACATTAGCCAAATCCTTCAAAGTACATCCAATCATCTCCTGGACAGTAGTTGGCGTAGCTGCTGGTGCCGGCGCTGTCGCTGGTCTGTCCGCTTTAATGAAGAAGCAGAACAAAGACCCACGTAATCCTGAAGACTACAAGGATGTCATCCTTGGTGCTTCAAGCAAAGGTAAAACTGCTGTACGGGATTTGGCAGAAAAGTCTAAAGAGACTGCTGCTGATGTGAAGGACGCTGTTGAAAACAAAGTAGAAAAAGTTTCAGCTAAGGTCGACAGTAAAGACAGTGACAAAACAGTTGAAGAAGCTAAGAAAGCAACCGGCAAAGCCGCTGACGCAGTGAAAAGCAAAGTAGCTGATGTTAAAGACAAAGCGGAAGATGCAGTAAAAGAAGCTTCTGATAGAACCCCTACAACAGTCGAATCAGTAAAAGAGGATGCCAAAGACGTTGTAGGTCAGGTAAAGGAAAAGGCAGAAAAAACAGCTGATAACGCTGTCTCTGATGGAAAGTTCGTTTCCAAGAAAACAACTCGCACAGTACAAAGCAAAGCCACAGCTGCGAAGGAAGACGCATCTGAAAGTGTTAGTGCTGCTACTGCACGTGTGAAGAAAGCCGCAGAAGAAGCAAAAAGTAAAGACGCTTCATAAGTTAGTGTTAAGAGAAGGGCTGCAACCATGACGGTTGCAGCCCTTCTTAGTTGGTTCAGACTTCCTGGTGAAGGTCCCAACCAGAACCATTCCACACGAAATCTCCGACATCAAGGATTCCTGCAATCAGGAAGACATTCTTCTTGACATCCTCAAGGTCCTTGACGATGACGAACTTCTGGTGGGTCCGCTCCATCTTGTTCAGCCAGCGTGCAGCGACCACCTCGTTGGCGAGACGGTCAAACACGGCATCCTTGTCAAAATGAAGAGTGAAGCTGTAGTCCTCAGTCTCAATGTCCTCAGTCCAGTCGTACTGAGCAACATACTCATCCCAAAGCAGAGCCTCCTCCGTGCTGACAAAGCTGAACCAGTGAGCTCCACCAGAGCCTTCATTCTCCACGATAGCAACCTTCTTCGTGCCACGGTATAGGCTTGCAGCGAACTGCTCAGTGTCACGTCCCTGTCGAGGGTTGTAGCTTTTCACCTTGTAGTCACTCTGGACAACCTTGTCTCCAGAAGCAGGAAGAACAGTCAGCGTTGCAGTAGTCATTATCTCTCCAAATGTTTAGTGGACCAAAGCTCTCCTGCTTTGGTCCACTAAACATATCACGATGTATTCTAAAAAGTCAACTGGTTCCCCAGATTCGTCTTCCAGGGTTAGCAAACTTCTGTAACAGCACAGGGTCAGGGTTATAAGCCCAAGCTTTGTACTCACGAGGAGTCACTCTGAAAGCTCGTTCAATGGTAGTAAGAACTCCATCAATCTCACACTCATACCACCCTGAACACCAGGATGGGTTGAACTCAAGAATGAAAGCCCCGTCAACAGTGACAGCAACATCCACAACAAAAGAAGGCGGGAGGTCAATGTCTGCGTCAAAAAGCTGTTCTACGACTTCTGCAGCTTTCTCCTCTTCCTTCTCCTCAAACACAGCTCCGTCATACACGCTGACTCCGTTGTTGAGGTATCCGCTGGATGCCAGGATGAGGTACTCATGCTTCTTCTTTGCCACAAAGAAGCGGTACTCTGAAATAATTTCTGGCAAAGGTGTCGAAGATTGAAGGATTGCTGTAGTGGGAAGTTCCAAAGTCTGAACCAAGTTCAACAGTTCAGCATGGTCTCGCTCTTTAGCCAGGAACAGGTCATTTTTAGCAGTAGCCATCTTCCACCACAGAGTGGGCCATTCGAAAAGAGTTGATACAGCTTCTTCAGCTGTCATCGTCTCTACCCTGCGACCCAAAAGCTCTGAAGGGACAGTATCCAGAAGGTAAGGAGCTGGTGCGGTGAAAGTGAGTTCAGGAAGACCATGATGTTCAACCGCTCGCAGCAGCTGAACAGCTTGGGCTTGAGGAAGCCACCATGCATCCTTCTGCTCATAAGCAGGGACATCTAAACCATGCGAATAATCAACAGTCCATTCGCCAGAAGTCGCCAGTTCATCCCGATGCCAATTCTGGTGGGAGATAAGATGGACTGTTTTCACGTTCGTATGCCTTTCTTGCATGCTGACCTGTATTCTCTATTGGGCTTCAGCATGTTACTGAGCAGTTGATTCATTGTGGAGAAGAGCTAAATAATCTGCTACCACTGCATCCTCAACAGTGAACCGTTCTTTCTGGGTGGTGTCACTAACTAATGCAATTACGTTCGAGTAAGACTTACTGATGCGTCTGATAATTTCGTTAGCAGGTGTTGTAGGAACAGAAACCTTCTTGAAGCTTCCAGGCTTGCGGATTTTCTGCTGCTCAAGAGCTGCAGTTTCTTTGAGCATCTCTGCAATAACGTAACGCTGTTCGAACAGCAGGTAAGAAAAAACCTGCTCAACCGAGTCGAATGTAATTACCAAGGTTTCTACAGCTTCACCATCGACAGCAGAAATATCTGAAGTGTATGAAGTGCCTGTAGTTTCAAGTACAGGTTTCAAAATGTTTCCGTAATGCAAGGTTGTTACAAACTCTTGAACAAACGGAAATGTTACGGAGCCTTTAGTCGACTCGATCTGGCTGACAAGCAATGTCATGAACGATCCTCTTCGTGTAAATAGACTTATCAGAAGCTTACCAGACGAGTATAGTAAAGTCAACCCTCAGTGTTCCGATATTAAGCGTGTAGAAAGTAACCCGAATGGAAAATTATGCCTGATGAAAGAAGTGAGTCCCGAGCTCCTATTCAAGCGCCTCCATCTTTTTCTAAAACTCCCACTCGATCTGCTGGAAACAGAGTAAGAGCTCCTATTCAAGCCCCTAAGCGTATGACGACAAAACGCAAACGCAGAAAACTTGCAGGTCAAACTCAAAAAGGTGCATTGAACCTTCGTCGGGTTGCTACTGGCTTTGTTATTCTCATCGCAATCAGCCTCGGATTCTATCTGTTTGTGAATCCACAGACCATTCCTGATTTGCTATCAGGAAAATACTTCGAAGGTTCAGAAACCTGCACAGTCACACGAACGAACACAACCAACTTCTTCGAAACTGACTGCGGTCGCTTTGAATGGGACACAGAAGCTCTCCAAGGAGGTTCACCTGCAGCTAACCTTACTGTCGGTCAAAGCTACAAGTTTGAATCAACAGGAGTAAGCATCCCTATTTCTCAAACTTATCCTCGTGTAACAAAAGTAGAGGTCGTTTCATGAACGAATGGATAATGTTGGAGCTGGATGGCTTCCTCCAAAAGCAAGAGCTAGAGAATAGTTTTACCTTCACAACTGTCCTGCCACCAGACCCTAAAAAAGGTATTGACGCTCTTCGAGTTGGCTTGGGTTGGGTTTTACCATCTTCGGGGCTTATGAAAGCCTCTTTCAATCCTTACCCTGAATCTCGGGACCTGATTCTTCTAAACATCCTTCTGTCTAAAATTGCAGAAGATTATGCCCAGTTGACTCAATCAAACAGTCCAAACTGGCGTGCAGACATCCTACTCAGAAAAGGTTACGTTACAACGGCAGATGACAAGTATTTAGATAATGCTGAGATGTTCAGAGACGTTGACATTGACACCATGAACAGTCTGGTACGTCAGTACAGCTTTACCGAAATAGCGTTCCTGGTTGCTGCCGGCATCTCTGAAGACGCGGAGATTTGGTTGGAAGTTCTGGAAGACCTCCAAGCACGTAATCCTCAGTTCAAATACCAAGATGTATTGAAGTACATCCGTTTGGGCGTCCCTGTACAGGATTTATCGACAACTATCCAGCTGCCATTCCATTTGGTTGAAGACCTGTACGGAATGAGTTAGTCTATTTCGATTTGCTTTTCGGCTTTGTTCTTGTAATGAGCGTCGATTGCTGCAAGAAGGAAGAACACTGACCCCGACCAAATAAGTAAGGGGGCAGAGAAGAGGATACCGATGGCGAAAAAGACAAAACCAATCATCCTGTCAAACACCAGTCTGCGAGACCAAGCAGTGTACTTGAACTTCCAGTTGTTCTGCTCAGGCATGAGGGACCACCTTTTCTTCTTTTGATACGATCAATGCTGTAAATAGTGAGATTGACAAAGTAATCAGAGCTGCGGACAGAATAATCAACGCAGCTTGTGATGTCAGAATGATTGGTGAAACAACAGCGATGAAAAAGGCGACACCAAAGACTAAAAGTACCCGTCCAATCAGGTGCCTCAGCATTTATGTTGTCCTTTCACGTATGTATATACCATAACGGTAACACAATTCGCAGCAATGTCAACCTTTTATCTGTTATTTTACAGAAAACACTTTTTTAGAATGAAAGCTTGAGGTTCTTCCATTCTTCCCGAACCTGTGGTAGAGTAACATTCAGGATTTCGGGTAAGGAAAAAAGTGAAACGAAAATTAGTTGCAGCTCTACTGGGTGTAGTTGCTGTGTTCAGCGTGTTAGCAGCAGGCATTCAAGGGGTGAACTCATTTACTGAATGGCGTGTTGCTCCTGTTGCTACCAGTGCCATGTCACCTGACGTACGCAACGGGTCGTTGATCGTTTCCAAGCTTACCCCTGAGAAAGACATTAAAGCTGGTGACATCGTTACCATCGGTGTCGGTGAATCTCAACGCAACCTCATCGGACGAGTGCTTGAAATCACTACAGATGATGACCAGTACTACAACATTTCATTGAAAAGCGACCAGCGGGCTCTTCCTGATGAATTCCCTTACAAAATTAGAGACGTAACATATAAAGAGCAGTTCAGTGTCCCAGCTGTAGGATTCCTATTCAGCGTCGCCAGCTCACCTTTGGGTCTCATCTTGCTTCTTTCTGCAGCTTTTGCTCTTGGCTTGGTATATATCTTTGGCATGCATGGACGCTTGTCACAGGACCAACGCTCCATCAAACACATTAGCAAAGCCAGACAGCGAGCAACCCGTCGTATTGAAGAACGAAACGACCATAACGGCGTAGAAGAAATGAAATCGTTCTTCGCAGAAAGTGAAGTGTAATAACATGGATACCACAACAAAACCTTTAGCCACCACAAGCAAGAAGCTTCTCACTATCGGTGCAATTTTTGTAACAGGTGCGGCTTTAGTGCTTTCGCAGAACTTGACCAACGTGCAAGCCTCTGAAGAGCAGAACTTCATCAAAGCTTCAGAGGTATCCGCTGGTGAAACTTTTGCCACCGTCATTGCCAGTGACGGTACCGTCTACTCACGAGGCTGGAACAGCCAAGGTCAGCTGGGTATTACTGCAGGTCAGACTGTGAATATTTCTGGCTGGAACAAAGTTGAACTGCCTGAGAAAATCTCCAGCATCGACTCTCCTTACGACCACAGTGTTGCAACCAGCGAAAGCGGTCATATCTTCACTTGGGGTCCTAACGACATTGGACAATCTGGTAACGGTACAACCAACCCTACTTACACTCCCACCCAGGTGACAGCAGCTTTACGTTACGATAAAATCGCAGCAGGTGCAGACTTCACCCTTGCTTTGGATGGAGAAGGACGCCTTTGGTCCTGGGGTAACAATGATGCTGGACAGCTTGGTGACGGAACCAACACTGCACGGAACACTCCTGGCGTTGCTTCGACCGATGCTCGCTTCACAGATGTATATGCTGGAAAGAATTTCAGCTTTGCACGCACAGCAGCAGGCGAGCTTTACTCTTGGGGTAACAATGATGCTGGACAGCTTGGTGACGGAACCAACACTGCACGAAACACACCAGCTCCAACCGCTGCAGGTAACAGCTGGAACTCTGTAGCAACAAACATCCAGTCCCAGACAGTGCTTGCTTTGAGTTCAAATGGATACATGTACTCATGGGGTGAGAACGCCCATGGAGAACTTGGTATTGGTACTGACTGGCGTCAGCTTCAGGTTGAAGAGAATGAGCGAGTAGAACGAGAGATTGCCCGAATCAAAGCCAACGATGCAACCCGTCGTCAGGGTCTCATTAACGCTTGTGTGGCAGCTAAAGTAGCTGACGCTCGGGAAACTGCTCGGGAAGAAGCTGACCGTAAGCAAGCTGAACAGGATGCAGCTTACAAAGCAGCAAACCCTACACCTCGACCTACTGCTACGCCTACTCCAGCGCCTAACCCTACTGCCACACCTGCACCTACAAGAAGCCCAGAACCGACAGTAGCTCCTTCACCTGCTCCTATTCAGCCGACTCCTGTCGACCCTGATGACTACGTTGCTGAGTGCACCACCCAGGTTGATGCTACTTTCCAGGCGACTGACACTTCAGGCATCAAACCAGCTGTCATCGCAGAACCTGCGCTGAGAGGCAACGCTGTTGCGCCTGAAATCATCACACAACAGCTGAAGTTCACCAAAATTGCTTTGGGTAGCGAGAACGGTTACGCCATTGACGCTTTGAACCGCCTCTACGCTTGGGGTTCTGATGCTGACGGTCAGACAGGTATCAATGTGGACGATGCTAACGCTCACACTCAGGTTCCTGTGAGTATCCTCGCAAAAGCTTCTTCCATCACTGCGGGTAATAAGTTTGCCGCTGCAGTATCGGGCACTGATGTCTATGTTTGGGGTAAAAACACTAACGGTGAACTGCTTACTGACCCTGCTCAGGAAGCGAAAGTTCTGACACCTCAGAAACGAGCTTCAGGCTATGACACTGTAGTTGCTGGAATCGGAACTGTATATGCTACGACAGGTACAACTGTCCGAGCTTGGGGCGACAACACTAAAGGCCAGCTGGGTGCGAACAGCACTGATAAGCAAGCTTTTGCCCCGGTTGACTTGACCAGTCAGTTGAGAACAGTTGCACCTTACAATAATGGTGCTGTTGGTTTGGATGTTTCAAACCAGTTAGTGGGTTGGGGTCAGAATACTGACGGTGAATTTGGTAACGGTGCAGCCTCAGACAAAACTGTGCCTGCTGTCACTGCAAAAATTATTGACACGTTCAAGCAAGCCAAAGCAGGTTATCTGTACACTTTGGCTGTAGATGAAACAGGTCAAATGTGGGGCTGGGGTTCTGGTGAGTCCAAGCTTCTTGGACCTCTTGCGACAGCTAACAGTTTGTACCCTGTGCCTGTTCCAGTCGGAAGTAGCCTTGAATATCTGGCAGCAGGACAACAGGTAGCTATTGCCGCCAGCAAAGACACTGTTTTCATCTGGGGTTCAAGCTTAGGTGATGAAGTTCAGCAGTATCCTTTGACTGGGGTGAAGCAGGTTGCAGCAGGTAACAAACATGTACTTGCTTTGACTGACGAAGGTCAATTATGGAACTGGGGCGATGACTCTCTGGGTGTTCAAAACCAGGAAGAACAGCGAACTTTCACTGAAGCAGACACTTCAACGTCATACAAGTTTGTTGCTGCTGGTAACGGAACCACTTTTGGTATCACTACAGATGGTGAGCTGAAAGGTTGGGGAGATAATGCAAACAACGTTCTCCAGCTCAACAACGAACAGGAAACACAAGTGACATTGAACTTCGAGCAGATTTCTATTGCCAATGGTTATGCCTTAGGAGTTGACACCAACGGTGTTGTATGGGGTTGGGGTTCTAACTCGTATAACGTGTTAGGTTCATCTTCCACCCAGAACACTCCTTATGCTTTACCATTGATTTCTGAAGGGAACTGAGAACATGATTAGAACAAAAACAAAACAGGCCTTCGTCGTCACTGGTTTAGGTATTGTGGCTGTAGCCATGGGAATAGTTATCCTCCTGTGGGCTTTCACTCTGGAAATCTTTCCAACAAACAACTTCCGCAGCGACAACTATGTCCCTTATGGTTTGCAGGGTCTTCAGCTTGAAACCACTGACCGTGAAGTGGCAACCGGTTTGCCTTCCAGCGATGTTGTCTTCAAATTCGCGGACACTAACGGTGCAAATTCAGCTGCTTTAGGTGAAGGCGGGTTGAGTGTTTTGGGTACTAACATCCAGAAAGAGATTCAGGAGGAGCCTCACATCTATAACGTGAGAGGTACATCTGTAGATGACCGATATGCTTTTGATTTTGAAAGCGTGTCACCTTCAGATTACGTGGATGATACTTATCAGAATGCTTACAGTTCTTTCAATGATTTAGCATCAGGTGTTGGATACTCTTCTCTGAAGTACTCTTCAAACATTGACGCCTCGGGACATAGAATTGTGACCATTGAAATGGAGAGCAGTAATAATGGAGGTGGAGAGGTTCTGGCCAGTGCCTGGGACAGCATCATCAAATCGCTGCCTGTGATTGAAAACACTTCCTACAAAGTCACCCTCAAGACAGAAGGTGGAGTAACTGTAGAAGGAGCTTTCTCAACAGAAGATGAAAAAGCTGCTATTGGTGTACCAGATACAACAATTTGGAATAATGCCACAGCCTACATGGGTCGTTTTGGAACTTCCACATACAACGTGCAGAAAACAAGCATCTACCTCTCAGGTGCAGCAGGAACAAACCAGAACACCATTGCTCTGACCGTACCTGCAGGAACAGATAAAGGGACATTCACTAATGATTTCAAAGAAAAATCATCTGCAGACCCTGACATTGCAACACCTTCTGCTTTCACTACCACATTGACTGTCGATGGAGAGCAAACACCGTTCCACATCGAATATCCTTCCAACAGGATTTGGTAACGGAGCACATCATGGACATATGTGAAAAAGACCTCTACAAAGCGACCTGGGAGTACTCTTCAGCAAAAGATGGTGAACATTTTAGGTTTGCTGAAGTGAAAGGCACTTTAGTTACTCAGAAACGAGTGACCTTTCCAGAGAACTCTAAACGCCGACTTTCTTTGAAAGCATTGCAAGGGCAGTACACTTTGATGGACATGAAAATTAGAGGTACAGGTAACAGTTACCTCATCACAGGTTGGGAAACAATCCCTTCTTTGGTTCATGAAGTTGAGAACGCTATCTCCTGAGTTGACAAAGGCGGTGGGCTTTGATATATTCAAACTCCACCGCCTTTAGACTTGAAGAGGGACTTTGACTACAACCAGTTACATTGGATACGCTGTTCGCGTTCGTCTGACCAATGGGGTTCTTTCTGACGCCCGGGTGAACTCGTTTTCGCCAGCTCTGACTGGACTGGCCGACCTTGCAGACTATGCTAAGACAGTTGTCTCCAATGGTGTTCGTCTCGCTTCAGGAAAAGCTAACGAGTTCTTCCGAATCATTCCTGTGAGTGAAACAGAAGGTCTTCTCATGGTGCTGTCGCCGTTCGCAGGTAAGCCTGGTGTTCGAGTGGACAACATTGTTGACTACACTCTTCAGTCTGAGAATTCTGTGGAAGTGGTAGAGCTAAATCAGGCTCCTGCTCCGTACCAGACCAAGCGTTATGTTCGTCTACCTGAAGGTCGAATGCAGCACCTGGCTGAAAAGCCGTACCAGAACCTGTTGGCTATGTTCGCTTATGGTGATGTCCAGGAGAAGAGCAAGGTTGATAGCTTTGCGAAGCAGTTCGGTTTCTCTGACGGTGCTGCGTTCCTGAATCAGACCAGGCTTGGTGTACCTGCTGAAGTTGTTCAGTTTGCTCGATGGGCGGGGCTGTTTGTAGAGGATGCCACCGTTGCTAAGCTCAAGCCCATGCGAGTTACAGTACGCCAGAACTCCCCACACGTTCTCTACGTCTGACAACAAGCCGTAGAATACCTCTGTGTGACTCCCAGATGACTCAGGAGCAGCTTTCGAGCAGTCTGTGAGCAACGTGTTGCCGATTGGATTGAGTCCGTTAGAATCGCTTACAGCGTCGTTACTGGCAACAACGGTCAAAGCCGATAAGTTCCTCTACTATGACTTTAGAGCTGATTCCTGACACAGATACCTTTGTGCCGTCACAAAGGACTAAGCTGGGAGCTATCGCTTTGCCTTTGTTGGGCATCAGCATGTTCTTATTTGTAGCTGGTCCTTTGACTTACACGCTGTTGACTGTATTTCATGTTGAAGCAACTCCGATTGTTGTACTGTTCGCTCTTGCTTCGCTCTGTTTTTCAAATGCGTACATTTTGTATGGCACTTTTTCTGGTTTGGTTGCAGTACTCTTTGGAATCTCAAGATTCGTACCCCAATCAACAAGACTGTATTTTTTCGACTCAGCAATCAAAAGTGCAGGGTTAGTTATATGGGGTGTGCTTACGTGTTTGTCGACGTTCCTTTTTGCCACATGGATATTATAAACCACCCCCGAATGTTAGAGACTCCCTTATGACCAACATGCCGGGCTCAGCCCATGACAGAATCTTCTCTCAGGAACCTTCCTACGAGAATGCGTTAAAAGAGCGTGACATAGCTGGATGGACTGCTGTAGGACTTTTCGCAGTAACTTTCATCCTCGGGTTGTTTTACCCAGCAGCTTTTGGTAGTTCTGCTGCTGGAGACAAGAACGGATTCGATTCCTTCATCCTTGTTTTTGGCACATTCATCAGCCCGCTCATCTGGCTAGTTGCTTACGGCTTCATCATCTATGGGATAAGAAACGAAATCAGTCGTACAACTGGCAAGCCAGTATCACGGGCAATTTGCCGTTTAGCTGCATGGTGGCCAGCAGCAGCTATCCCTGTCACTGCTGTAGTATGGATTATCTACGGAGCAATAGCGTCCTAATGGCTAAGATGCTGGTTCAGGCTGATGGTACAAAAGTACCTACTCGCATTCCTTATGCGAGTACCAAATGGTGGATTTTACTTCTAATCGCCATGTTCGTTATAGGACTATATGTGAATTACATGGGTTTTTATGACATGGGTTCACTTATCGCTGACAAACCAGAGAATTCGAAGTTTCCAGGATGGTTTGATAGAGGGTTAGCTTACAATTTCTTTACTACAATCACCACAATTACTGTAGTGATTGTGCTTTCTGTAGGCAAACCTAACCCTGAGCTTCTTCAGCATTAGCGATGCGTGTTTGAAGTTTTTCAAAATACTCGTCATCTCTTTCGCACCCGATTGAGTTTCTGTTCAAATGGTGAGCTGCGACAGCTGTTGACCCTGAACCCATGAAAATATCAAGAACTGTATCACCTTCGTTGGTGTAAGCCGCGATGATTCTTTGAAGGATGTCTACATTTTTTGTCGTAGGATGCCAGTTGATGAAGTCCTTCGACATGGTGTGGTTGTTTTTCTCCCAGATGAGAGTAGGAATGGTTCCCTTGTCATGAGCTGTTCCTGTTCTCATACTGGTTTTCATTTTACGTTCAACCCGCACTTCATCAGCGTTGAACAGGAACTCTTTCCCTTTTGAGTAGCACCAAGCATACTCGTGTTTGCGTGCAAAGTTCTTCTTGCTGCGTCCACCCCAGTTGTAAGACCAGATAATTTCATTCTGACCGGAGAGTTCTTCGAAACTGTTCAAAACATCCAACTTATACCGTAAGAAAGTGTCTGTTTTTAACGTTCCCCATACGATGAGCATGCGCCCAGGTTTGAGAACACGCACACACTCTGCAGTCCATTGTTTGCACCAGGACAAGTATTCTGCTTCAGTTTTCCACTGTTTATCCCAACCTTTACCTCCGTCAAACCCAATCTGGTAAGGAGGGTCAGTGAGAACCAAATCAACACTGTCGTCAGGTAAGGTTGCCAAAAATTCAAGGCAATCCATATGAGAAATAGCAGTAGTCATACTAACGCTATCGGGCTTGTTCTACAGCTGTTGTTGTGTTACAATTAGGCTTATGCCTAATATGATGGATGACAACACTGAAAACGCTTTTAAAATGATCTTAGACATCGATGCTGATGTTTTGGAGAACCTGGCAGCAGAGCGTGCAGCAACTGCAGTGATGGTTGAGAAATTAGAATCCAAGTTCGCTGACAGGGGTTTGAAGTTCACAGCTCCTTTCTACGGAGCCATGCCTGTTCAGGCTTTCGGCTACCTTGATGGTCTCCGCTTCTACTTCCGGTTCCGTCATAACCAGGCCCGTCTCAAATTGGGTCCTTACGATGTGGAGATTGAAGAACTCAAAGCGTTAAGAGAAAAAGAAAATCTGATTCAGAGTCTGGAGAAGCTGGAACAGAGTTACTTGGATGAAGAGATTAGTCAAAACGACTATGAAATGAGTAAAAGACTCCTCGACCACAAAACTTCCTATGCCGGAGCAACAGAAGAGGAAGAGACTCAGTTCTCGCCTACTCGCATTGCAAAAATTGCTTCCACCTCTGGTCCCGAACATGAAGGTCAGGATAACAGCTACAACGGTTTCCTCAATAATGATGAAGCGTTTGAAATTTTCTCGACCTTAGTCGCAGAACTCAAAGATGTACCCGAAGACCAGCAGCTGTCAGAGATGGATAGAATCTGGTTGTATGAAGGTCTGGATGCCAGCAAAGCTTATTTTGAAGCTCAGCAGGAGATGTGGCGTAAGAAGTTTGAAGGCAAAACTGAGGATGAGATGTGGGCTATTTTGGATGAAATCCAGAAATAGTTGAAAGAATGAAGCGATTGGGACCCCTCAAATGGGAGGGGTCCCAATCTTTTTGTTAGGAATTCTCCATGAAAAGAAAATGCCAAGCAAAGAACCCTTCCGCTTGCCGTGTGCATGGTGAGACTGGCGAGTACGTTTTCACCTCAACCAGCCTAGACTACAACACCCATACTCGGGAATCGGAAAAGCTGAAGTTGTTCCTCAACAAATACGAGGTAGCAGCAGTTACAGATTATTTGGACCAGAGCTACATGGAGATGAACGCCCACCTGCATGGTGCGGATTTGACTCCTTCTGCAGATACTCTTGAGCGAATCAAACAGCTTGACAGTGCGTTGAAAAAATACGAAGAGATTGCTCCAGCAGAAACAGTCATCACTTACCGTGCCACAAAGTGTTACCAAGATTTCCGAAGTAGAGAAGAAGCTGAAGAATGGGTAAAGCAGCAGTTCCCTGTCAAAGGTCGAGTAAAACTTGCTGGGTTCACGTCAACCACACCAAACCCTGACGCTCTTTTCGACTTCCTTCCAGAATCACATGCAGACTTGCAGCCACCTATTGGTACATCTACGTTCCCAACTCAAGCTGACTGGGAAGAATACCTTGCAGATGAACCGGACAGAGGTTTAGGTAACCTTGTCTTCGTCATGAAAACCCGTCCTGGAGCTCCAGTGTCAAACTACGGACAGACTTTCAGCGAAAAAGAACAGGAGTACCTGCACCCACGAGACAAAGAATTTGTCGTGGAGCAAGTACTCCCGCATCGCAGAATAAGCAACCCTTCCAAAACAGCGAGAAGAAGCTCTGCTCATGCCACGATAGTTACTTTAGTGGAAAGTCACTAACTCACGAATACTCGGAGTAGATGACCATTCCTGTGTCCACTCCAAGCAAATCAGCCAGCTCTTCTATGATGTCGATAGCTAAGTTGTTTTCGGGAACAGTGATGTAGCGTCCTTCCATGTCTGTTCGTTCCAAGGAGACACGAGTTTTGTCGTACATGACAAAAAGCTGACGGTTTCCAGTGCTTTCGAACCAGACAGTCTGAACCATCACACCAGGGAACATGCGATGAGAGATGTTCTGGTCCATGCCGTCATACTCGTCTTCAGGTTCGTATGTTTCGCTGGTCTTCTTCTCATAGAAACCTTTAAGAATCTCAAACACCTCTTTGTTGTAAGGTGAAACAAATCCAAAACCAACACTACCGCTGTAATCTAATCCCATTATTTTCTCTTCTCATTCGTATGTTGCGTACATGATGATGCCGGCTTCGACATCCATTTTCTTGGCAAGGTCATCCACCAGTTTTCTGGAAAGGTTACCTATGTCTGGTGTCCTGACGTGTCTGGCACCTACCAAAGTAGTATCAAACCAGGAATGCTTATCCGCCAACACTAAGATGATTCGGTGCTCTCCATCTTTTTCGACACTGACTTGGACAGGTAGACCAAAATCAAGAGCTTCAACATACCAGTGAGCCCAGTCAGGGTCTTTGTTCAGAAGGTATTCGTTACCAGTAGTTTCCTCATAGAACTCTTTTAGGATGTTGAAAGAGTCAGCTGAATAGTTGGCGTAGAAACCATATCCGACATACCCACTGTACTCTGTACTCATAGTTGTTATTCTACCAGTTATGGCTTGAAACAGCAAGGAAAAAGTGGTAGAATGGCACTAATCGTAAGTACATTTTCTACACAAAGGACTCTAATATGGGACGCGTTATCATCTTCCGAGAAAAGTATGGTGAGCGGTATTTCGACGCTTCTGACAATCAGAAGCTGGCACGAGCATGTGCTGTGATTCTGAAGCAGAGAGTCGAAGAAGGATACTGGTATCACCGCGAGTATGACGGAGAGTTTCCTCTGAACGGTGAAGAGCAGAAGCTGGTTGCTTTCACAGAAGAGCAGGTCGAAGCTTTGCCTGAGCCCTTCTTGAGTGAAACGAAGAAGAAGCGTGCTGCCATCCAGAAACGCCGTACCGTTTGGGAGCGTGAGAAGAAGAACGAGGACGCATGGTTTGCAGCATTGGAGAAGGTCGTCAGTGTTGCCCCTGAAGACGCCCATCAGTTCACTACTGATGACTCTGAAGGTTTCAAGCAGCGCAACCCTGCTCCTCTTGCTCTGGCTGTCATCGACTACCGTGCCGATGGTGAGTACGAAGGGTATGACCTGGAGAATCTGGAATAACTCTCCTTCCACATTTCAGTTGTGAGACACCTGGCATAAGGTGTCTCACAACTGAGACATTTTAACAGACACATTTTCTACTGGAGTAAACATGGGGATCAGGATTCACAAGGTAATGGGATATGGCGTTGTCCTTACGGAAGAAGACTATGATTCCGTAATCAACACCAAACACAAAGGCAATAAGCACTTATCCATGTCCGAATACTTGGAGTTCCTAAAAAGGAAAGAAGCTAACCCGACTGAGAAAGACGGGCTTGACCTTCCAGGTAGTGACATCAGCTGGTTACAGAATGACATCAATGGCAATTTCAGCAAAGTTACCAGTCGAGATTTTGTGACTATTGTAGACATGCCAAATGGCAAAACTGCAGTAGTTGTGACTCCGTTTTTGGTTGTCAACGAGTGGAAGCACTCAGATGATGCTATTGATTACGCTGAAGCTGAGGATGTTGATGATGACCTTATGGGTGAAAACAGTTACCGTGTTTTGAAGTATGGTCAATTCCCTTACTCAGGGTCTTATATGGATTCTGAAACTGGTCAAGTTCTTTCCAAGGAGATTATGAATGTTTTGAGGTTCAACCTGGACAATGATTATTCTCGCAAAGCTGCTGCTGAGAGTGGGTATGAATCCATCGAGCAAGCGATTACCCGCAAGGTTCCGAATGTTCCTACAGATGTAGTCAACATTTGCGAATGGTTGGAACTTTTTGTGGATGTTGACTCATGGAAACGTTTACGTCCGATGATTATTACTGATTGGTCATGAAAGCTTACTACAGTCTCACCCCGTTCACTGATACAGATGTGAGTGTCAAACCTTCTTTTGATGACCCATTTTACTCTTCCTCCAAGTACAACACCTTTGTTGACACTTACAACAAGCTGGTTTCAAGCAACAACATCCAGTCGAATGCTCTTCACAAAACAATTGGTATTTGGGAAGGCTCGCATGAACCGTCAGTGACGACAAAGATTTCAGGTAACCGTAAGGACATAGAAAAAGTTGCTGCTGCTTTGCGTGAGCTCTTCAACCAAGATGCTGTACGAGTCGTATACAAACCTGGAAATGAAACTCATCTCAGGTACAGGTTTTCTGCTGCGAACAAAGACCCCATGTTCGTCATCCAAGAACTGGTTGAAGCAGGAGTCCCTGGAGCTCAGTTATCTACGACACACATTATCGTTGATTCATTCACTCCTCTTCGGGAAAGCACGTTGACAAAACTGAACACTCTGTATGGTGAACCAAAAGTCAGTCGGTGCGAAGTGGTCCGTATCACCCGCTAAAGCAAGGGTTTGCATACAAGGAAAAAGCCTGATATAGTTCCGAAAAGGGAGCATTATCATGAACACAGTTTTTCCAACAGGATTCAACAACACTCTTGGTGTCTGGGTAGCCTTCTATGAAGGAATGCGTACAGGAGTAAGGGACAACGACTTCAACGCTTCGTTACTGCGAGTGTTTCTCACCCAGGAAGCAGCAACTAATTTTGTTGCATCGGATACTCGTAACGTTGGGGTAAAAGTTAGCTTTCTTCCTTTTGGGCGGATGCTCCGCCACGGATGGGAAATGAATGACCACAAGAACGTTCGGTATGTGGCTCCTGGATTTCCAGTGACTGAAACTACCGGTACTGAAGCTTGGATTGTTCACACGATTGGTAGACAGTTTGGTAGGGACATTGAACTAACAAACGTGTTCTTCTTCCCGTCTAAGGAAGAGGCTCAAAGGTATATGGCGATAGATAAGAGAGAAAAGTGGACACTGCGTAGAGTGTACTATGGTGTCGAACTGACTCGTTAAAACAAAGAAGCAGGAAAGGGTAAAATTCCTTTCCTGCTTCTTTGTTTTTGGTGCTACTTGCCGTAGTACATCCAAGCAAATTTCACTGCGAAGATCGCGTAAAAAGCCTGAGGGTCTTTGTATGTTTTGTTATGCTCTGTTTCCTGGTAGATGTATGTCTGAGGGATAAAAATCTCCCAACCTTTGCGGATTGTACCGTCAATGTCATCTCTTTTCTCCCCAGCAGCCTGAGCTTCATCTGACTGGAGGTGATCCCAAGCCATGTTGCTGATTGTCTCAAAGTTTTTTGTAGGAGGTAGAGGGTAAGCACCTTCTACTGCATACCAATAAAAGGTGATCTTATCCCCTTCTACTTTGTAGCTGACTACTTTGGAGTTGGCGTACTCTAAAGCAAACTCAATTGCTTTGAAAAGCATATCTTTTCGGTCTCCATTGATCTGGAGTTTTTGTCCGTCGCTGAACATGTTTTCTTCTTTCGGTTATAGAACGTAATGGTCTTCGATTTGGCGAGCTAAATCTTCCAGAGAGTAAACAATAGTCACTTCTGGTCTCGCAAGCTGTAACTGCACTTCAACATCCAACTTACGAGCGTAGTTCGGGTGAACACCAACAAAAATAGGTGTTCTTTGCTGTGTCATTTTACCCAGCTCTAATAGAGTGATTGGGCAGAGAGTTTCTTCGGGGAACCAAAACAGTACGGAACCCCAATTGTTTGCTCCGGCAGAGAATGGATCGTTTTCAACCAGCTTGAAAGCATCATACTCCCATTTGATTTGAGCACGAGCTACTTCTTCACTGTCCTCGTATTTCTCTCTACGGGGGTTGATAAGAGTGATAGTAGGAGCATCTAACTGAGCAATCAGTTTGGCTTGCCAGTCAGGACAGTTGCTGATCCCGCCGGCTAAAAAGATAGGCAGTTCGAGATGCTCTGGAAGAACTTCAGGAGATGTATAGACAGTCATAGCCCTGATTCTACCAGAGCATCTGTTGAACAGCTCTAAATTGCCTCTAAACCTACTTGTGAGCCGTTCTCCCTGGGGTTAAACGTCTTATGGTCTACGTGTGAGCCGTAAAACTCTACGCTCTTAGAATCGCTTACAGAGGAGTTGACTATTTTGGAGTGTGTGGTGTAGGGTCGTAATTATGAAGGTTCTCAGCAGTACTCTCCGAGTGGAAAGCAATCCTGACATGTCAGGCATTGTCTGTCCTGGTTGTGCTGAAGCTTTTCCTCGAAGCTACTACATGGTGAATCGCCAAAGGTCAGACTGTTCTTGTGGGTACTACCTGTGGACTTCAGAGGTAATCCACAGCGGAATCAACGTTTTGTCCTCTGCAGCCGACTTGCTTGATTTTGACATTGCTAAATCTGGGTCTTGGTTTCATTCCTCCAGGAATGCAAGCTGGGATACCGCGTTCAAAATGACGGATGACACCATCATTCATGCTGGTACTCATGACACTGCGTTGGCTCGGGCAAACCAGTTGGTTCATGCCAACCTGCAGTACCACGAAGACACTCCTGTTCATGTGTATGAATTGAAGCTTCGCAAGTTTGCTCCTTTGACTCGTCGCATCATGGTGGATGAGAGAACTCATGCAAGTCATGGATACATGTCGGGTGTTCAGCGTTATGTGAATGCTTACGAAGACCCTGGAACTATCAGCATCATGGGTAACCGTTGGATGTTCAAAGTGGTCGGACATGAGACTTTCACTCAAGAAGAAGTTGAGAAAAGTCTTGACTTCTCTTTCGACACTCAGTATGCTTCCAACTAACAGCAAAGACGCTGACATTGCATCAACTAACGGGTTAAACCGATAGAGATTACTCAACACGGCAAAGGAGCCTGAGAAGTAAAATGGAAACCATCAAAAGCATCGACGGTCGATACGAAATCATTCATCGTTCTGATTACAGCGGTTGGGCTCAGATTGTTGAGTACCAGGGTGATTCTCCTCGTCGGGAGGTTTCAAGGACTTCAGTGCCCATGGAACTCATCTCCACTTTGATGGACAAGATGCTGTTCTCTGTGCCTGCAGTAGTTGAGCCTTCCAAACAGGAGCTGACCATCCGTGAAACAACTTTGAACTAAGAATAAACTTTGACCCTCCTCTATATAGAGGAGGGTCAAAGTCGTTTAAGGGAACTTTTCAGTGGGTGCAACTGTTATACCTATGACACAAACAACCATGGAGGTTATACAATGTCATACAAAGTTGATAAGACTGAATCAGAATGGAAAAAAGAACTGACAGCTGAAGAGTTTGATGTACTTCGCAAAGCTGGCACTGAACGACCATGGACTGGTATTTTGTTAGATGAACACAACGAAGGTGTCTTCCACTGTAAAGCTTGCAAAGCTCCTTTGTTCAAGTCAACAACAAAATTTGAATCCGGTTCAGGCTGGCCTTCTTTCTATGAACCCATCGCTCCTGAAGCGGTTGAACTCAAAACAGACCGTTCCTGGCTCATGACGCGAACAGAAGTTCTCTGTGCAACTTGCGGTTCGCATTTAGGGCATTTGTTCGATGATGCTTATCAGACACCAACTGGGGATAGGTTCTGCATGAACAGTGTATCTCTTGATTTTGAACCGTCAAACACTAATTGACAACACGCAAAATATGCCATAGACTGAACCCATCATCCGCCCTATCTTTGGAGAGAAAATGATTGGTTCAGGCTACTGGTTCAACAGCATCGTCGTGACTTACGGTTACGCTGGCAGCGGCAAATATGGTTGGTCAGCAAAAGCTGGGTTCTACGACGGAGGCTTCGCTAACAACGCTCTGGCTGCTTCGTCGCTGAGTACTCAGGGTGAGCTGACAACACGTTACGTCACAGCCAACGAGCCTGGTGTAGACAAGGAAGCTTCAGTCGAGGTTGTACTGGCTATTCTCGCTGACCTCACGACGATGGGCATTAAGCAGTTCGAAGTATTCGCTCCTGAAACCTCAATGAAGACCACCATCATTGTGATGGCACAGGAGGGTGGTCCTGTGCCTGATGAAGATTCGCTGGTTCCTCTGCGAGAGCTGGCTCAGTTCCTGAATCTTGACATCATGACAGATTTTGACGAGTAATTTCTGGCTGTAAATAAAGCGGTGACATCTGCTAATAGCAAGGATGTCACCGCTTTGTGTTTAAAAATAGTTAGACAGTCTTATGGCTTACCAGGTGAACTACCGATAATCGTAGAACACTTCCGCTAACGCTTCAGAAAGAGCTCTACCTTTATGCCTAAAAACGACATCACGAACAAAATGCGTCAACGAAAGTTGTCTCGTGAAGTATTCGTCAACGAAAACGGTGCCATCGACCTTGCCTCAATCATGGTAGGTATCATCGTCATTGGCTTGATTGGTGGAGTAATCGCAGCCACAGTCTTCGCAGTAATTCCTTGGTCTCAGGACAATGCCGCTAAACAACAGCTTGACTCAATCGCAACAGCAGAAAACACTTACCGTGGTTTCGCTTCAGAAGCTGGCCAAGATTCTTATGCGAACAAAGATGCACTAGCCGACCCTAAAGCAGATGTTCAAGGTCAAACAGGTGATGGTGAAGTTGTGAACCTGGAGTCACCTTTGAAAGGTAAAGACGTTGGTTCTTTGCTTGACTTGAAAGAATTTGGTGATGATAAAGTTTACATCTACGCCGGCAAAGACGACAACAAGCCATTCTATATTGCTTACGTAACTTCCGCTTCCGGCAACGTTTTTACCGTTGACACTCGATACGGAGCAACTCCCACCAAAACAGAGCCAGCCCCACCTGGAGATGGTGGTGACAACGGTGGCGGACAGCCTGCTGAACCTGATGACAGCATCGCTTACGGTCCAGTAGGTGGCGGAGCTTCAGAAGGCTCTGTTACTAACGCCACATATTCCATGGACCCACTTAACCAGATGAACAGTAGTGCTTACGGTACACGAGCTGAAATTGACGCAATCAAAGCTCAGAACCGCCAAGAAGTTTACTGGACCATGAACGCTGTAGTTGAAAACCCTTCAGCTGAACAGGTTGCAGGGTTCACTGACCTTTCCAGTGAAATGTTCTTCAAGAACGAAGCTGGTGAATGGGAATCAGAATTCTACCTTGACCGTTACGGTAAAGGCATCACAATGACTGCTACTGATGGTACAGTGTACACCCAAGTAGGAGACAAATCAGACTTGAAGCCAACTGACTACAATAGCCGAGTCAACTACAATGACCGCATGAAGGTTGTGCTGAACGAAGACAAAATCATCAAGTCAATCACTTTGGACTACTTCGGTTTCCAGGGCAAAGCTCCTTACAAAACCTACAGTCAGATGCAGGAACACCTCAAGGGTGCAACCATCACAGCTCACACAAGTACACAAACATTTAGCTTTGTACTAAGCTAAACCCAAAATAGGGAAGCCCTCCAAACATCTAACGGTTTGGAGGGCTTCCCTATTTTATGCGACTTTACTTGAACAGACCACGCTTGATCTGGCCAGCAACAGTTTTCGCCTTGTCGATATTCTCAGGCATGTTTGCTTTCTGCTGAGCAGCAACAACTTTAGCCTTTTCGATGTTACCAGGAAGGTTTGCCTTCTGCTCTGCAGCAACTTCTTTAGCCTTCTGAGTATACTCAGGCAGCTTTTCTTTCTGTACTTTAGCTTCGTTCACTACAGCTTTCAGGAAACCCTTGGCTGCGTTCTTATCAAAATTAGTCATGCTAATCATCCCATCGTTCTGCTTGGTATTTGAAAAATTCTTCTTCATTGTCATCAACTGGATGAAAATCACCACTCGTGACAATTGCATGATGCGGATTCTCATTCTGATAATCCCTATGTAAGGCATCAAAAATGGGAGTCGCTCTTTTTTGGTAATCCATATCTTGTTTACATCTTCTGGTTCTGCTGCGGAGAGTCTTCTCTCAGAGTACCATGAATCCCTTCAAGGGCTTTTTCTAACGCAAGGGAAGAATCCAAAGCCTTTTGTTGTGACTTCGCAACCTTCTTCGGAGTTGCTGCAGTCAACAAAAGAAATACGCATCCAGCCAGAGCAACAGCACTAACAGCAATCGCAATCCACATCATTAACATCATATAATTTCACCTTTGAACTCTACCCAGAGTTAGGAGTTCTCTTTCCCATAAGCAACTACATCACGACGCCATGTAGGGTAAGCCCCAGTCAACTGCTCATCAACTTCATGGCTGAAATTGTCGCTATCCATCACCTGGTATAGAAGGTCCATGTCAGAATCTGAACCAGACCAGCGGTAAGTGGCAACAAAATGAACCAGCTGGTCTTCATTGAAACGGTCAATGCTTGTGGTCATGAGTAACACTCTTCTCTTCATCTAAAATAGCAGCTTGAAATGCATCCGCTTCAGCCATGAGGTACCTGATAAAGAATACAGCAACAGCTCCAAGACCGACCAAAAGAACAGTTCCCAGAATAAACTTAGGTGCATCCTGTAAGACATTCAAGCTAACTACCATAGCTACTACACAAATGAGCAGGTGCTTGACTCGGCGCCAGGCGACTTTACGGGCTGCCCCGTAACGAGGTTTCCAGAACTCAGACATCATCCTCCGGCCTTGCCCCAGCTTTGCTTTCAGAGCTGCTGACATCGCATACTTTCTGGAACGTGTCTTTCGTTTCCTTCCAAGTACGTAAAGAAGTAACTTTCTCAGTCTTCTGAGCTTCAACAGCATCTTTAGCGTTGTGTTTTCCAGACATTAGTCATCCCATCTTTCAGCAGCGTACTGCATGAAATCTTTGTCCAACTCGTCAATCGGACGAGTGGTGTTCTGGTTGATTTCTATCTGTGCAACACGACCATTAGCAATGTCTTCTTTGACCTGCTGGATAGCAGTAACAACAGGGTTGTCAGAATTTGTGTCAGATGACACAGTGGGTTCAGTTCTTTCCGCAGCATCCGCCATGAGCAGTTCCACATCTTTCTGTATAAGTGCCATAATTCTACCATATCTTGCACATGAAAACCACTCATAGTATTTTCATCTTGTTAGCGATATGACACAACCCGAACTTTACTGTGAATCATCTGCATTAGATGCACTAATCAGGCGATAACCGCCGATTGTTACAGTATCTAACTATATGAAAGCGAACCCCCATGTGGAAGTCATCAGAAGAGCGTGAAATCTACCTTGCCCGTGTCAAAGCGGAAGAAGAAATTGAGCAAGGCGAAGTAATGAAAGCCAAACGTTTCCGTGACTTACGCACCAGTGTAAAACTACTCAACAACATGGTAGTTGACGAAAACGTAGAAGGTCCTGAACCTCGCGGCATTCTCTTCCACGACCCAAGTGATCGTGCGTACCAGCCAGATTATTACGAGCTCCAGTACGACGGTCAAGAAGCAATTGATTTCATCAAAGACGTGCAAATTGCCTACAACACTGTAGTGGAAAAACGTAACATCGATGTAGATAATCTGGGCATTACACTCATGTTCGAGTTCCTCTACCGTTCAATCCAGCCAACCCTCGAAGAAGGTGACATGATTCACATCAGTCATGACCGTGTGGTCCTCTTCCGTAACGACGTAGCTGTACTTGCGGAACAAGAAAACCGTTAAACAGCAAAAACTGAAGTTCTGCATGGTTACCGATAAACTGGTAACCATGCAGAACTTTTTTAAACGCACAATGATTGTGTCAATTCCATTACTGGCCACCGTTTTCTTAGCTGGCTGTGCAGGAGAATCCAAACCAGGTCAAGAGATTTACCAGAACAGCGAAACAGTCCAAGGTCTAATCTACCGAGCTGACGGAACGACTGGTGATGGTGCTGATGATGTCAAAGTGACCATCACACCCACCTCAACAGACCAGACAGGTGAACCTGGAACAGACAGCCTTGTTCCGTGGACAAAGACAACCAGTGGAGCTGCAGGGGACAAAGTGAAAATGACAGTCGAATCACTATCCACTAACGGTGAAGCTGAATGTCAAATCAGCTATCAGGACATCATCATCCACAACACAGCCAGCGGCGACCATGCTGTGGCAGTCTGTGAAGGAACACTCTCAACCTGGGCTGAGCAAAACCGTTAGTAATAGCACATGACAACCAAAGTGAGATGCCGAGCTAAAGAACCTGCTCGCTGCCGCACTCATGGAACACCTTCTTCCAGCCCTGTGACCTCTAACGCTGATGAGTATTTACGGATACGAGAAGAACAAGAACAGAAACAAAAAACTCGTGAAATTCGATTAGCATACATCGAAGATAACCTCAGCAGATGCGACTGGGGAGATTACACAGCAAAAGTTCGCGCTCTCATGAAAAAGATGGTTGACACATACGGGACACCGAAAATTGGTCGAACTCGTGCAGTGTTTGACTTGAAAGACGGAAACGTACTCAAAGTCCCTTTCACTGATGAAGGTGAACTTGCAAACGGTTACGAATACCGTGCAGGTCAAGAAGAAGACTCTTTTATCCCAGTTGCCACTAACAGCTGGGATAAAATTGACGGAGTGGATGTTCTTGTCATGGAGAAAGTTCGAACAACTTCAGCGAAGTACTCGGAACTTCCTGACTGGGTAGGCTATGTGGACAGTGCCCAAGTCGGTTATGACAGTACAGGTAAGCTTGTTGCTTACGACTTATGAAAGAAACTAGGTACTTCAAATACTTGATTTGCAAATCTTTGTTTCGGATTGGCTATTATTGCATAATCAAGTCCGTAGTAATATGCGTCTCTTAAATAAGGAGTCCACAACGTTTTGTTCTCAATGGGTGAATGATCTGGTCTATAATATAGAGAATTTGTTTCTGCTTCACATCCAGCAGAAAGTACTATCATCATATTAATAAACTTTTCTAACTCGGAAGTTGCTACTATTCGTTTATCTGGTGTACCTAAATTACTTTGTTCCATAGTTAGAACCAAATTTGGATGAACTGGCAATATTAGTTGTTTTGTATTATGCAATCCTCCCCCGAATAAAATTGACAAATCATTGTCAAAATATGACAGTCCTCTCAAAGTGAACAAGGTTCCTGTTGGCATTTCTACCCAGGTCCAAGACCTGCTGAAAAAGTTAGAAATTAAGTCTAAGCTATCGAATAACTCTAATATAATATAACCAAAATTATCAGTTCCCGTGTTTGGAATTCGTGGTGGATAAACATCAGGGCCTAAGACATCTTGTAGTGTTGCAAATATTTCTTCAGCTGATTGGTCAAATGAATTTTTGCGTATTGTAACCCGCAAATATTGGGCTAAAACATAGACCGAAATTTTAATTCGGTCTACAAGATTTAACGAGAATTGTCCGTTCTGAATATTTTTGAACACTTGACCGGCGTATGTCTCAATGCTTGAAAAAAATTCTTCTACTGTCTTTTTTGGTAATTTTATGTCTGTCGTAAAATCATAAATGTTATTGACAATAGATATAAGGCTATTATCTACTACAATGGGAGATACGCTTGGATCAGACGAATCCTGTAATGAGACTGGCATACCTTTAGGAAAAATCTCAAACTCTCCATTATAAAGATTGATGACTAAATCTTCTGGTAGTTCTTGGGAAAAAAGTCTGTTTCGAAAGTTAGGAACAGTATGTTGCCGTACAGTTCTGGATTTTTCCGCTTTTTTGATAGCTTGGTCTAAGCACAAATTAATGTAATACAAGTACGTAAAAGTCAAAATTCGATTAGTTTGACCCTCTCTATCAGTAGGAACTTCAATATCCATAGGCAATAATTCATAATTTCCAATTGGTTCACTAAGTTCTGTAGCTAAAGCTTTCCAAGCTTGTTTATGAGTGGTAAGAAAATGCCTTCTTTCTCGTTCATTTACTATCAGATATCTTTCTATCACATCAGTCATGATTTTTTTATCTGTTTAACCTGGCATATTGAAGGATATCAAGGTAATTCAGTTATGAAATTTTTTGATTGACTATGAGTAAAATGATACTTGCAATATCCAAGAGTGTGTGAATTGTAGGTATGTAAAACACAATCGTTTGGATCTAGTCCAGGCATCCAATTTCCATGATAATTTCTTATGCTTTTCCATTTGCTGCCATCTGAATTGGGTGGCGTAATTGTCAAAATTGAATCAAAAGTCAGGGGTAGATATATTGCTGAATTAGTAAAATGCTTATATTTTGTAATACCTTGTTGTTGATGTACAAGTTTAACTGCTTCTTCTCCCAAGAGTAGTTCTAGATTGGGTGAAGTGTGAACTTCCCAAGTTCCTCCTGCTAAAAAAATTGCCGTTTGTATTATGTAATCAACATTGCCGGGGTCTAAAAATACTGCATCATATGACGTTACATTATTGTTAGGGACTTCCGAGCCTAAATTTTTTATAATGCTAGGAGTTCTAAGAATGTTAATTACTGCCAACAAAGCAAAAGTCAGTCTAGAAGCCTCAGAAACATTTAAATGAACACCTAACAAATGAGGATTTTTCCCAACATTATACTGAGCAAACCGATTGGCAAGCAGTCCCTCCACCCCAGTAAAAATACCTTCGACTTGGGCTGACCACTGGTTTTTCGCTGAATATAAAAAATCATAGGGTTTTGAAATTTTCAGGGGTCTTCGATGTAGTCCTGTATTATCCAAATAGACTTCTCTATTTAAATCTTTATTGAAATTTCGAATTAAGAACTTTGGGTACCAGTGTTGATTATTCTCGTGGCCTAAAGAAGCTTTGCTATAGTAAAGCTTCTTTAGAATTTTGAAACCATCTGCTTCCCAAATCAAATTTGTATCCAAATCAGGCAAAGTCTCAAAAAGTTTAGCGTACACTCCCATGTAATCGTAGGAAAAAAAATTATCTAATTCTTGAGAGTCATTTTGAGTACACATATACACCTTAATTGGATAGGTGGTAAAAGAGTATCACAATTATTTTTATTCAAAAGTATTTAATGCGAAGTCATCGCGGTGACGCCAGTCAGCACGCGTGGTGACATGGTTGGCTCGGACATACTTAGCAATGTTATGGTTGAAGTTTTCGTAAGGAATGGCAGCTGCATTTCGAACAACGAAACCTTCGGAAGTCTCAGAGTCGTAGTTCTTTTCCCAAACAGTTCGAGCGTCTTTCAGGCTGGTACCACGGTAGATGACAGGGACAGTAGGCAGTTCAAGCAGGTCAGCCCACTCTTCTGTCTCATCCCAGGAAATCATCTCGTTGTTGTCATTCCAGATGCCAATGACGTAGAGAGGGCTTTTCAGGTTCTCATATGCCACACTGCGGCGAGCGTACATGCTTTCGCAGCTCACTCGGTAACCTTCTGGAATGTCGAAACGAACTCGACTCCAAATCTGCTTAGCAAGGGTGTCCCAAGCGTGTGTTCCAGAGTCAAGGCTACGTGCATGGAAGTAGTCAGGGTAAAGGCTAACGTTTCCACCGTCCATCTTGATGGTGGTCACCAGCTCAATTCCTGAATCCAGGAACTCCAGAGTCGCCGGCGATGCCCACTTGTCGTCAGAAGTCGAACCGGGACTTTCGGGAAGGTGAGGTGTCCGGGGATAAGAATACAGGGCACTTGTTACTTCATTCATTGAACTCACCTTCTCCTTTTCTATTTGTGTAGGCTTGAGAGAAGAATAGCAGATAGATCGCATCTACGCAAGGAGTCATTACTAGGTGCTACATTCACTGGCTCGAAAACTTCAAATAGGGTAGACTGGATGGAAAGACTATATCTAAGGAGATAAGAGTTCATGAGCAACGCGGTAAACGATACGAACACTGATCCAATGATTCCTGTGTCTTTGGTAGAAATGTCTTCTCGTCTTGAGGGAGTCATCAGTTCTGAAGTAATTTTTGAAACAGTTTCACGACTCACTAATGTGATGGTTGCTAATGATAAGCCACAACCTGAACTGAAAATGAGTAACTCACGTTATCCTAATGTTCCTGGGTATTTGGTGGTGATGGAATGGGATGGAACTAACGATTCTCGCATTGCTGTCACTATTACAGGCAACTCAGACTATCCGATTCACACCACCCATCCTGAGTTGGATAGCTCCAGTTTAGTTGCCCTGAATTTTGAGTCTTTGGAAAGCTATTTACTCAAGTATGTGATTACAGCCAAGACACCTTTGGTGGACGACACTCGGGAAGCTTGGTGGGATGTATGGTGTGAGTCTTTCCAGCTTATCGATGACGACGAAGATAGCAGTTGGTATGGAGTTGACCCTGAAACTCGTTATCAGATGATTGGGCATGCTGAAGAGTTACTCACCAGTTTGTGTGGCGAGAACAGCCGTATCGTCCCGACTGCGATTGAAGCAATTCCTCGCTCTGGTCTTTGCTTCACTTGGAAGTTCGACATTCAGCAGGTCTCTTTGATTATCACGAACGACTTGGACTTTATTAGTGTGAAAGACCTCGTTGAGGATGCTGACGAGCTTATCCCTCGCAGTCGAAACAGGTCCAGGAACCTTAAAGAACACGAAATGTTCTTGGAGTCTGTTTTGCCTGAAACATCCTGGTGACATAAGCCTAAAACCCCTCTGAGCGGTCGCAGGAGACTGTCAGAGGGGTTTTGTTGGTCTTCGTGAACAACGTCACGAGTTTTTAGGTTAAGCTGTCACAGAGCCTTGCAGAGCTTATCCGACAGTTCGACCACATTTGGTGCACTGGCTGTAGTAGTCTTTGTTGCAGCCGGCGCCGACCATGACTTCTTTTGTCTGTGGGTGGTTACAGTTCTGGCGGTCAGCATACTCTTTGTTTCGCTTCTTACCGTCAGTGTCAAATTTCTTCACTGGCTTTAGCTCTTCCCGAGTTTTTACTGTAGCGTAAACAGAGTTGCCTTCAGAGTTGTCGAAACGGTGGGTCGAGTTGGTGATTTTAGTGATCCGGCCAGACCCGTCACCAAACGCACCTGCTGCAGCTTTCTGAGCTTCATTGAGGTCTTTTGTTCGGTAACCAGTTCGAGAGTCTTTCAGTGGAACATCATAGTAAACATGTTCGCTACTGATATTGCTTTTATCAGGGATAGATGAAACGCTCATGGTGCTCACTCCTTATAGGGGCTTGGAAATCAAGCATACCAGGTATTCCCAGTTTGATTTATTTGTTGAGACATCCCATTATCTATGACCTTTGAAGCTTTGTTACTTCTCTGTTTTGTGCTACAATTGAGTAAGGTGAAAGCCATTGTTTTAGGAGAAAAATGAGTACCGTTCGATCAAGCACCCAAGACTGGGTTGATAGACTTGCTCTCTTCAGCGAACTTCAAAACGGGTGGGGTGAAACTGTAGAACCTGCAGTAGCTGTCAGTTCTTTGAACATCACTGAAAGTGTGCTTAGTTTCTGCTCTGATTTCGGGTTCCCTGAACCTGTTCGTGTTGCAGCTGCAGGGCGAGGAATGGTTATGAGTTGGCAGGATGCTGCAATCATGACCACTGTTTCTGTGCAAGTAGAACATGACCCTGATTTGCCGTTGTCCAAAATTTGTTTTACTCACTGGGACTTGAGAACAAACCTACTGGAATCAAGAATCACAACCGATGCTGACGAGGTTGTCAGTTTGCTGGTTGAGAAATTCACTGAGCGTGAAGTAGAGAATATGTACAGATCATCTCAACAGATGCAGAAGAAAAGGTAGAGGGACATAGATTATGGCTTATGTTGAACTGGATGACCCATGGTATTGGGAGTATGAGAAGTTTAGATCCTTCCCAGATGGATGGAATGGCGAGGGAACTGACCGAAGCTTCTCTGATTTTTTCCTGAAGAAAACAGTTTTCCTGCTGCAGCAGATTCGTGAAGCAGGTGGTCATCTTCCGACCATTATTCCAATGTCCCCAGGTGGACTATGTTTTCAATGGGATGGTCTCGATGGTAGTTTGCATGCCATTGAAGCAAACCCCAAACACTCTTACAGTTCTACAATCAAATGGGATGTCTACTACACTGAAGCTGGTGGAGAGTACACTCTCATGAGGCAAGGCGTTCGTAAAACAACTGTTCAGCAGCTGGTCGAGCAGTATAGTAAGATACCTCAAAGCAGTTTGGCTAAACAACATTGAAAGATGAGATTATGATGAAAGATTTTGAACCACAGGGACCTGTAGGTCAGCTTTTCGAACGCTTCAACTACCTAAGAGATTTACCCGAAGGTTGGGATGAAGGAGCTATTGCTGAGACTGTAGATGAAGGTGCAATCAATACTGCATGGGAACTCGCAGTTTACGCTTGGGACACAAAAGCCGAAATGCCTGGAGTGTTCCCAATGGAAGATGGTGGCGTCTTGGTTGAATGGTCCAGTCCTACAGCCGTCACAAACATCGAAATTCAGCCTGGTGGAACTGTCATGAGCCTTTTCGACTTACACCCTGCATCTCATGACAAAATCACAACTTTTGAAGATTCCACTTTGGAGCAGGCTAAAGCGTTCATCGATGTAGCCATCGAATCCTGAACTACCAGTTCAGTTGAGCGACAAAAGAGCCTTCATCTGAGTTATTCAAAGAGGCATACCTTTTAGGCTTGTTGACATTGGAGCCTAACCAGATGTTTAGAATGTCGACAGACAGCATCTTGGCTTCGCAGTCATCTTCGGCTTGGAAAATGACGCTGAGGGTGAGCTCTTCGTGGCTTTCTTTAGCTGTTACGGGGACAGCTAACTCATAATTTGTACTTTCTAACACAATGTCTTTTACGGTGGACATGGCATCTCCTTACATATGATTGCCAATGTTATCTGCCAGGTGTTGCTTTTTACAGAAAAAGCTGATACTCTCACGGTATTCGTATCCGTTTCAAAGTTTGGAAATCAATGCCCATTTCAATCGAAGACTCCGTTCTCTCAGGTGGAGAAAACACCAACCCTGAGTTCATTAAGCTTCTTGCCCAGGAGGGAAATGGAGCTGTTGAAGCCCACCTTCCTGATGGTGAGCCGCTTATTGTTGTCATCGTAGGTCCCATTCGAACCTGGTGGGGTCGACTCGACTCCCCCGAGTACCTTGAGTACTCCACCTGGCGTGAAGCCGTCCGCACTGCAACCATTCACGCAGGTCACCTTGTTTACTCCCCTCACAAGGCATGGCAGGGTGCTTGGCATGAGAAGGCTCAGAAGGTGAACGATTCAGCCATCATCAACTCTGATGTGGTTGTGGTCGTCACTCCTGCTGACACGGAGGCTGTTGGTACGGCAGCTGAGATTGCTGTGGCAGTTGAGCATGGCAAGACCGTACTGTACGCTCCGCCTGCTGATGAGACGGCTCTGCGTGACCTCCTGAGCCAGTATGCAGAAATCAGCCAGTCCTAACTCATTCGAGTAGGTTGACCCTCCCAGAATTTAGCTCTGGGAGGGTCAACTTGGTTAAAGGAACAATGCGAGAACGCCAGCTCCTGCTCCTAAAGCAACAGCTGTGGCAGTCCCGAAGAATACCCATAGCCTGGAGTCCATTAGTTCTGGGCTGTCCACGTATTCTTTTTCGTCTTGAGCGAAAGTCTCTTTAGTGTCTGTCATACATGCAAGTCTAAACCATGTCCGACAAACCAGTCATTTATCCGATAAGAGAGTTACCTTTACCAAGAAAGAAACAAAACTATGTTAACATTTTTTGACAACGTTGAAGAAGAACAAGAGTTCCTGTCATTCCTAAAAAGAGGAATGACTTATTCTGGAGCTTATGGAAATCATGCAGGCTCTGGCATATTAGAGCTTTTATCAAAAGACCCTAAAGTTAGCACCAGGCTCAAAGACCTCATTAATAAGCACAGAAAAGAAAGCTTCATCGACTGGCATGGATTCTGGGCAGATGAGTATTTCCCTCCTATCTGTGCATCTGTAGCAGAATCAGGATTCTATCATTCACCGCTGTTAGCTCTTGCCGGCTTTGAATCCAAACTTTCAATTTGAAGTTTTCTAAAACTGTATTTTCGCCCTATACAGCTTCCTCCTGATAGGATTATGGACATGATTACACAACAGCAGATTAATGAGTTAAGCCAGCATTTAGCGTCTGATGAGGTTGAATATCTGGAAGAATATGCTAACAACATTCTTCTCATTGCCAGCAACAAAGAAAAAGCTTGGCCCACTGATTTGTTCATCGTGAACGATAACAGCATCCGCATCGTATGGGACTACCCTGATGTCAATGCAGAAATTATGGTGTCCTACCAGAACCAGGTCACTGTTAGAACAGAAGGAGTGGAAGACAACAAAGTCTCCATTCGTTACGGACTGTCCATCTCTGAAATCGATGAGTTCATCGAAGCCGAGATTCCCACCATCTGATTCTAAACAGTTGAGCCCGCCTAGAAGTCACTAGGCGGGCTCAACTGTTTAACCTGGCAGGTTATCTCTGTTTGGCTTTCTTTACCAGCTCAATACGGCATGGTACCTGATTGCGACTCAGCTCGATATCGTTCGTAGAGTCTTCCAAAACTTCAAGAATGGTCTGTACATCAGCATCAGTTTTCACAGCATGGCCGTAGCTGCTGTGAGCTCCACGGTTGCTTACTGACCAGTCCACAATAGTGTACTGATCTTGACCTAACGTGGTTTTGCTTTTAGGCACACGAGTTAGAACTGTGTAGTTTTCAGAAGAGCCACGAACAGTCCACTTTTGACCATCTTTTTTGAACTTCACTTCATCTCCCACTGCAAGCTCTGGGCGAGCAATTGGAGGTTGAACGTAATACCTGCTGTAGATGATGTCATCAGTGTTCGCTTCTTCCACGGATGGAAGGTTTTTCAGAAGCTTGGTCAGTCCATCCACGAATACGATTCGTTCATCCTGCGAAAGGACTGACCAGAGAAGGCTCATCATGATGATACCGTCAGTGGTGTAGAAGTTCGTGTTTTTAGCTGTACGGACATCTTGTTGTAAAGATTCGTTGATACGGGTAATGATGTCTTTCTCTGTGAACTGCACAAGTTTTTGAGCAGCTTCAACTGTGGCTTCATCAGCTAAAGCTGAATCAAACCAGCGATGGTCTTCCAGGTACTGAAAAGTGTCATGCATCTGGTTGAAGGTATTCCGCAGTTGGTCCATTGATGGACTAATTTGCTTCTGACTGAACCAAGACTGAATGTATTCTACAGTGTAGTGATGGAAGCAGAAATAATGACCTTTCATTTCCAAAGCTTTGTAGGCTGCACCTAAAGCATGTAGAGATGTAGTGTCACCTTCCCAGGCTGAAGTCACAAGAGAGTACACCGGTTGTGTCCAATCGTTGAGTCCTTCAGGACGCCAAACTTTGGTTGGGTTAGTGTTCCCGAATCCTTCAAGGAAAGCCTGCCAGCCTGGTTTGTGGCTGGTAATTTCAGCATCAATGCTTTTCGCGGCAACAGAGAAGACTTCCCCGGTAGCTGTCATGCGTTCCCGAATTTTGAGTTTGCGGGTTCGGTCGTTCGTCATTTGATTTCCATTCTCAGTCAACCTACGCTCAACCGAAATGGTTAAAGGTTTGTATGACACAGGATTTCTAAAACCTTGCTCTCAACGACGCCCTTGCGTAGGAAGGAACATCTGAGACGGGCAGCTGTGTGGATGCCTCTGTGTACAAGGTTATCACTTAACGACGAAACGACCAGTTTTTATGCTGGTCGTTTCGTTCAGAATCAGGTTATGCCATCTCAGCTTCGTGCAGTGTGTAAATTTTCTTCGACGTGTAACCATCCGAAGTGAGCTTCGTGTAGAGCTTATCCAGCTCAACAGCAATGTAGTCAACAGCGTTCTGAACTTCACCGTTGGCGAAAAACACCTTGGTGATAGCTTCATCTACCGGCAGGGCCAGCAGCTGGTCCCGGTGCAGAGTGAGGTCATGTCCCTCCTCCTTGCGTGCAACAATGCTTGCGGTGAAGTTACGCTGCTTCTCCAGCTGAGCCTTCAGTGCAGGACCAGCCATATCTACCATTGCCTGAGGCAGCTTGTAAGCATCGATGTACTCACGCAGGACACCAAGGTTTGTCAGCTCTTCGTTAGGAGCGTTGACAGTAAAAGGTGCTGCAGCCATAGCTCGCAGTAGAGCCCTACGGCGACCAGCGTCATCCTGGAAGAAAAGCCGGGTTGTAACGTGGTCGTGAGTGAATTCAATCAGCATGGTTTTAGTTCTTTCTTGTTGTTTTATAGCAGGCGTTCAAGTAACCCTGCAGAATTAGTGTGGGTGGAGTTTAGTCGAAGTAGGTGTCATCGCGGGTGATGATGCCCACAATCTTCAACGCAGCAGCCAGGTCGTTGTTGACAAGAGCGAGAACCTTCTCTGCCTTGCCAAGGAAACGCTCATGCTCCCAGGCATGGAACCCTTCAGGGGTTTCATTGTAAGCGAACTCACCCCGCCAGTAGCAATCAGGGTGACCGTCAGTGCCACCCTTAGCCTCATGAATTGCTTCAGCAAGACGCTGAGCAGGGGTGAGGGCTTCCTTCTTTGCCAGGTTGGCACGAGCCTCAGCGAGCTGAGCTTCGAGCTTGGTAACTTCGGTAGTTGCATCAAGCACTACATCAAACATGATTTCTATTCTTTCTTGTTGTTTTAGAGCGGGCGTTCAAGTAACCCCGTTGGCTTTTGTTTCTTACAAGCATGAGCATACACCCTGCCATCAGAAAAAGCAAACCGTTTCTGAAAACTAATCCTTGATGCTGTACCAACCCTCATATCCTTCAGGAGCAAGAGGGAACCTTTTCAGGTGCTGGTCAAGTCGTTCTTGGGCTTCATTCATCTCAGCAAGAGTCTTCTGCCTACACCACATGCTGTCACCATTCCATTGGAAGTCAACGCTTCCACCGTAACGACCGTCAAAGTGTCGTAAAGCATCTTCTTTGACTGCTTGCGGATTAAACTCAGTGTCCTGCTTTGTGTTATGAGACAGGGAACCTTCTGTCACAGTCAGCAAGCCTGCTTTAGTTTTGAACCAGATTGCAGGGTAAGTTACGCTGATGTATCTGTAGGAGACACCGTTAGATGATGTTCCTTCGTTGAGTTCAAGAGAGTAAGGGTTCTCGAAGTCTAAAGCGTAGAAGAATTTAGATTTCGTAAATTTGGCACTTCGGGCAAGCATAAGCAATCTTTCGTCATGTGAGGTGGTTCAATCATACCAAGAAACAGCAAAAAGTTCAATGATGGTTCGCCTCTTGGTATGCTTGTTAACCAACCCTACATGAAAGAAATCATGAAAGAGATTGCTTCTTACACTGTCGAACTGCCCCGAATTCGTGTTGCTTACATTGAAACCAAAGAAGATTTGGTTGAGCTACTGAATAACCAAAAATCAAACAGTCGGCTTCTTCATTTCGTCGGTGGTCCTGCACCTCACTCGATGGAGCTTAGCAAAGACGGAAATTCGATCACCTGGCAGAAAGGTGTTTCCGCTTACGGAGATTCGATTGATTACTACACTTACACTGTCGTCAGTGTAGGTGATTACATCATCTGGAATCAAACCAAAAAAGCCTACGTTCGAACTTTAGGGAAGAACAGGGATGGCAGTATCAAAGAGTTCAGCACGGATAAAGTGCCTGAAGAGCTGACTCAGAATATCCTTGTGCCAGCCAGAAGGTCAGAGAATCTTATTCGACCTAAGACGGTTTAGCCAGTCAATGATTTCAACTTCAGACACAGGAGTGAAGTTGGTTGAATCCATTCCCACATGGAACATTCGTTTTCTGTCATCCTGATGCTGGTGACGCTGATGAGTGTGACCATGAATAAGCGGAAGACCTGTATCTACAGGACGGTTCTTAGCAAACTTGTCCGTCTGTGTCTTGTTGAACAGTTTCTCGGAGTAAGGGAAATGGCTAAGAAGAACTTCTTGACCGTCAATAACAACTGAAGTGTTTTCGGGCAGTACAGTAAACCCTGCATCTTCATAGACAGGGGTGTATGTCTGAATTCGAGTCTTGGAGTTAGTCCCACTGAAAATCTTCTCATGGTTGCCAGGGATGAGGAACTTGTTACCCATCATTCCTGAGAAGATTTTCAGTGAGTCTTCCAGAGTGCCCATAGCAATGTCACCAAGGAAGTACACGTCATCATCGAAACCAACTACACTGTTGTGCCTGTTGATAATCTCTGCATGCATATGGCTGATGCTTTTGAAGTCTCGACCATCACCCAGATGAAGGATGTTTGTATGACCCGCATGGTGGTCTGAAGTAAAATGCATCATAAGGTTTTTCAGTTCTGGCTAAGGAACTGCTCCATTTTGTCAAGGTTATTCTTGGTAAGACCCCAGGTGGAGTTCGGTGTCACGAAGAGGCTGGAAGCTTCTGTGCCTTCATTGACAGCCTCACCCCAGTACTTGTGAGCATTGTCATCAACCCAGATGAAAGGACGCTCAGAAGCTTTTTGGTCTTCAAGAATGGCTTCAGCTTTCCACTGAGTCCATTCACGCTTGCCAACTTTGGCAGTGTGAAGATTAGCCGGGAGGACACGACCATGGTCCAGACCTTTGAGATGCTCGGCAAGACGAAGGACAGTGTTGTTCTCATTCCAGGTAGTCAGCCACACCAGCTCCATCTTGTACTGCTCACGAAGACGCTCAAGTGTCTCAACCACGTTGGGGGAGTACACAATGAAAGTCTCAGGCAGGAAGTTGAGGCTGTTTTCAATCTTGATGACGAAATTCTCAACCTTGTCATGCTGAGGTTCGACAGCGTTCAGAACTCCATCGAAGTCCAGGTAAAGAGTGTGGTCGAATGTCATGATTTTTCCTAACATAAAAGCTGGCTTGCTTACATGCCTCATTCTATCACACTTTATACCTGTTTAGAACAAGAAGTTCGCTTCGTCCTCAACAGGCTCCACAGGCTTGGCGTTAGGTCCATACCCAGCAGGGTAAGTAACAGTCATAGTTTCAGGGTTGATGACGACCAAAGGAACTTTCCTGCGTTTGGCATACATGACACAGTTCTTTGTACCACCTGACGTTCCATCCCACACAGCAACAACAATGGTTGCATGGTCCACCATGTATTCGTTACGTTTCTGGTAAACCCAAGGTCCAGCGTAATGCTGGGCTGGGTCAACGTTCACAACTTCAACAGAGTTATCAATTGCCCAGGCGTATAAGTTGCTGTCCTGCACGCGAGGAGAGTGACCTGCCCAGGGACGAGCTGAAAGGAAAGGAATACCGCATTCATGGGCAACTACAGCGGAGAGCAAGTCAACGCCGGCAGCCATTCCTTGGATAAGCTTCTCAGGTTCAAGTTCCTGAAGTACGCCAGCTAACGTTTTATGAACCCAGTCTTGGTTCAAAATTTTCTCTGGGCGGTGTCCTGTGATAGCTACGATAGTCATGTATGTCGTTCCTTTTCTTGTACTACAATAATACCTGATCTTGCCAGAAATGAGCCTTAAAAGAGAGAAGGGCCTTCACCTACTTAGGAAGGTCCTTCTCGGTTACTTAGTTGGAACGAAAAGCGTAAGTTTCAGCCAGAGCATCAGCAGCGATGATGTAACGGTCAGTGCTGATATCATTGATGTCTGAAGTGATGGACACAGCAATGTAACAGTTCTTCTCACCGAACTGCGGGGCACCCCAAGGAGCGTCAATCTCAATGTCATCGTTATAAGGATTCGAAATCACCCGAATCGAACCCTTAGAGACATAGATTCCGTGTCGGTCACTGGCGTTGTAGCGTGTCCAAAAATTAGTTTCTGTGAGTACATACTCTTCTCCGCCAGGATTAGTGACGATGAAGTCACCTGGCTGGGCAAAGTTTTCTGTCTCAACGAACTCACCATTGATAACTGTGGAGACAGGGGTGAGTACCTCAACCTGTCGTGCGATAACCTCACCTACCTTGTCCATCAGAGGAGCAACAGCAAGTAGTTCAGTTATCTCAGGGGTCTGAACGTCAACTTTACGCATCAGACAGCTACTCCGTTGAGAATTCGACCACAACGCCAGCCGCCGTCAGCAGCCTTGCGGTAGCCGTAGATTTCGCTCTCACGATTCGACAGGTTCGTACCATCAGGTCCATCGAAGACGTTCAGAGGAACACGGTGGACGCTCGGGCTGTAGTAGTTGTCAATGCCCTCAGCGATGCTGATAGCTTCCTCCTCTTCGAAAACCAGTCCGACGAGAATGATGTTACTGTTCGACATAAGCGGGTCAAAATACCGCTGGATGATGTAGATGAAATCGTTCATGTCTGAACTCTACTCCGAACCCTCCTTTTTGTCAACCAGAAGCTGTGCCAGTTGCATTCTGGAGAAGCTTCTGTTACGATCATTCTGTTCGTAACACTTATGGTTGATAGATGGTTTAGAGGAGAAAAATGAACATCATTTCGCAGAACAAAGAGACGACTATAATCAATGTCGAAAGCTCGCCGTTCGACTTTACTGGTCGAGCTTCTCGTATCGCCAGCATCAACCTCGTTCAGCGTGCCAGCCTGGTCGGGGCTGTGGTTGCAGTTGCCAGTATCGTTCTTGGTCTGGTTGTGATGAACAGCGTTGCGGCTTTCATCGTCTGGCTGCTTCTGCTTTCTGGTGCAGCAAACGTGGGTGTTCGCAAGTGGGTGACAGAGCTTTACACTGCCAGCATCGAGAAGGACACACTGTTTCGCAAGCAAGCCTTCGCCACGCAGTACACCATTCCAGCTCTGAAACTTGAAGGCATCGAAGTGAGTGTTGCAGTTGCTATCAGCCTGTATGAAGGTCAGCTGGTAAACCTCCCAGACCATGTTCTACTCATGAACGGTGATGAACTAATCATCAACCATAGGTAATTCCGCATAGAAGAAGCCCCGCACCGTGTCAGGTGCGGGGCTTCTTCTATTTTCAAGAAACTTTATCCCAGACTGTAGTCGTTACGACTACTTCACGTGGAGTGACAAAAGTATACTGAGGCTTACCGTACTCAGCAGGACCAGTATTGTCCTGAGATTCAGTCAGACCATGGTCGTACGTCCAGGAAACATAACGACCATCAGGAAGTAACGTAATGACTGTATTTGTTCGTACCCAGCGGCGGTCATCACCTTCGATTACTGCAACAGTCTCAAAGAAACCAGAACTTTTTTCTGCCTCAATCTTATCGCCTTCCATGGAAAGCTCGTAATAGTCATCAGTTAAGAGTTTGGTCAGTTCATCTAATACAATATCTTCAGCCATAATTATCCTTTGAGAGTTTGTTTCCGTACTACAATTCTACCATAATTGCTGGTCAGAAACCATTTTGTCAGTTGAAAAGATCCAACTTTGTGGGTATCCAAAGACCAGATTCAAGCATTGCAAATGCTGCTAAACTGACTTCACAAGCAACTGAACTGATTTCATCATAAGTCAAAGCTTGGATATCTTCTTTGGTCATCCAACGCAAATCCTGAGATTCGTCTTCACCTGGAAGATGTAAAGGCTCCTGCTCTGTGAAGAACATGTAGCTAACATCTGTATGGTTATGTGCATGAACATTGTGACCGTCGTTCACTTCATGAGTGTTCATGATAAGAGGATAAGGGTGAACAGTCACTTTAGGGTTAGACAAAATGATGTGGGTCAAATGTGCTGGCTGCATCAAACTCAACTGGGTGAGCTCATAACCGGTCTCTTCCAACAGTTCGTGCTGAATTGACTGCCAAGGGCTTTCATCTAGCTCGACATGACCACCTGGCTGCATCAATTTCTTCACTTTTTTGTGCATGTGAAGAAGTAGGCGGTAATCAGATGCTTCTGGGCTCTTTTTGAAGATGTACGCCGAAGCTGTTAGATCATGCTGGCCAGGGTCTGTGTGAATGTGAGGCATGATTGTATCATACCATACATTCATATAAAAAATAGGTAAACCTACGTTGAGACTGTCACCCATAATGGGGTAATGTACAGATAAGTTCAAAGACTCAATAGAAAAAGGACACCCATGAACTCGCAAAAACGAAAAATATTATTCACTCTCGCTACTGCCATCATGCTTCCAGCTCTTCTTGTTACAGGAGCAGCCCCAGCTAACGCAGCAGCACGATTCACCACAGTGTCATCCAACGCAACTGTTTCAGGATTGAATGTCTCTGTAGCTGGTGTTGTAAAGTCAACACAAAAAATAACAGCACAGAACTACAGTATCTGTGTACGTGACAGCAAAAACAAAGACCTGGACTTTACTCCTAACAAAAAAGTAGCTGTCACAACAACAGGCACTACATTCAAAGCTTCACGTTCTTTCACTCCAGGAACTTACACTTACTTCCCTTGTGTCCAGTACCAAAATACTTGGTGGGAAGGGACCAAAAAACAGTTCACAGTGAAAGCTGTAGCAACACCACCTAAAACTCCTACAAATGGAGTTAGTGCAACTATGCCAGTAGGAGACCTGCCCAACTGGAAGCAAAACTTCAAAGAAGACTTCACTAAAAACGCTGGATTAGGTCAAATCGATGAAGTCTATGGTGAGTCCATGCGAGGCTATGATGGTTTTAATGACACTTCAGGTAACGGAACTTACGCTCCTGACAAAGTTCTCACCGTGTCAAATGGAACCTTGAACTACAACCTTCACACAGAGAACGGTCGACCTTTAGTTGCAACTCCAGTACTGAATGACTATAAAGGACAAACTTACGGTCGTTACTCAATCCGTTTCCGTTCAGACACACTCGTTGGTTACAAAATTGCGTTCATGCAGTGGCCAAGCAGTGACAACTGGAATGAAGGAGAAATTGACTGGCCAGAAGGAAACCTTGACGGTCACATGCGTCCAGGTTTGGCTGTACCAGGCACTCTCACAAACTCAGGCATGAACTTCGAACCAGCTAAAGAAATTTTTTCCAAAACTGACGCCAAAAGCTGGCATGTAGCAACTACCGAATGGACTCCTTCTGGAATCAAATGGTACTGGGATGGTGAACTGGTGAACTCCACCACAAAATCCCCAAGCACTGACTTCCGTTGGACTCTGCAGGCTGAAACAGAAACATGGAACGCCCGTATTCCAGACCCTTCCTTGAAAGGTAACCTTCAGGTTGACTGGGCAACATCATACACTTACGCACCTTGATATTTCAGTAACGCTGTAGTATAGTGAGGGTAGAACTTATTCGGTTCTACCCTCACTATTTTTGGAGACATACACCATGGCAGACAAGACTGTAGTTGTTGCGGTTGACGAAGGCGGAAGCGTCAATGTTTACGGACCTTTTAGCCGAGAGAAGGCTGAAAAGGTTGCTGATAAGATTGACATTGACAGCACTGGAGACACCAACACTTTCATTACTGAACTCGAAAGCGACTACCAGGAAGAAGAGGGCGGCGAGTGGTTCGAAATCTACGGTGGAGAGACTGTAAGCTAACAATAAGCCCAACGTAACAACCCTGACGTGGACTATCCTTCAAATATGCTGAGGATGGTTCACGTCATCTGTTTAAAAGGCAACCAAGACCCGATAAGAATCCTATTATGAGTTTTGTTCAACGTCCTGCACGCTCCCTTTCCACCGGTACTGTTCTCACTGCAGAACCTCACGTGATGTGGGTGATTGACGATATCAAAGAAGACGAACGTCCATTTGACGTTCTGTACCACGAAACTGAAATTCATGCTCCGGTGCCGGTTTTGGGAATTGAAAACGAGAAAAAGTTTGATGCTCAAGTTGCTGATTGTTTAGACATGCCAGTTCGGATGGCTGGAGATACAGAGTACTCAATACCTGACAACTGGGTCGGATTGGTACCTGCTTTGCAAGACATCATTGATATCGAACATACCAACAATCCAAACTGGCAGGAATATTACACCTATCTGAGTGTGCACTACACACCTTTCCTGACTGCAGGTGAACAGCAGCGTCATGCTGGCTGTCATACTGACGGGTTCCAAGGAGTGCGTGTCGCTGAACGCACAAAGACTTCTCGCTCATATGTAGCAGTCACTAACGGTGGGACAAGATATTACCCACAGCCATTCGTGGCTAACTTAGATGCAAGCAAGTTCAACGTATTCGAAGGATTTGACCTTCAGGTAGCTAAAGATGATGACGGCAAGCCAGTGTACGGCATTGCTGAAGAGAAAATGTTCTACTTCTTTGATGCCTATGCTGTGCATGAAGCTGGTGGTAACGCACGAGACGGGTCCAGATTATTTGTTCGTTTGACTTGGGAGAAAAAGCTGTTCGACCGTGCTGAAAATACACGAAACAGCATGATTGACTATGACTGGAAACCTGAACATTATGATGTTCGAGCTGATTTAGTGACACCCACCTGGGCAGATATTGAAGCAGGTAGACTTTCGAAATGAAAACAGACTCCCGCATCTACCTTTCAGGGTCAATGAATAACGACCTGTCAACTGATGCTTTTAACGTCACTGAAGCAACACTGAAGTCAGCAGGATACACAAACATCTTCAATCCGTCAGCAGTTACCTACAATGATGCCAGGTTCTCCGGAAAGCCTTCCAACGGCTTCAGGGAGCAGATGAACGCTCTTACTGAAGCTGATGTGCTGGTCCTGTTTGGAAACTGGATTGAAGCTCGTGGGTGCATTTCAGAGGTGTTCAACGCAGTTCTTTTCGGCTGCGAGATTTACACGTTGAGAATCACCAACAGCAAAGAACTTCTACTGGAGAAGCTGGATGTAAATCGAGAAAACGTGAACCGCATCATAGCTGATTTGCTATTTTTGCAAGACCAAAGCTACAACCGTAACCAACTACGATGATTTAGTCTTCGTCACTATCTTCATCGTCATCTTCATCATAGTATTCACCGTTTTCTTCATCCCATTCTGCTCTGCGGGCTTCAAGGAACGCTACAGACAGCTTGCTCAAAGCCAAAGAAGCTTCGTCGTTTCCATTCTGCTCACCGCAGTAGGAAGGCTGAATCATACGATTTACAGCTGTTGTAACAGTGAGCAGTTTCTGAATCGCAAGCAGCTCATCTAAGCTAAGCTCATTGGCGAATGTAGCAAAATACTGGTGAGGAAGATGTGTCTCTCTCGTCAGGGTTTCAGAGACACGCTCACCCAGACGGGAGAAGTTGAAAGAACCAAGTTCTTCTTTAGGTTCATGCTGCTTCTGGAAACCTTCCCAATCCTCCACAAGATAATCCAGGTCTCTCTTAGCGAGGTACTCGTTCTGGATTTCTTCGTACACTCCTTCAACCATTGAAGGGAGGAAGAACATTGCACTGGAGTTGTTTAAGAGGTCAACAGCTTCATAGTCCTCAGGCTGAAAACCAGGGTAGATGCCTGTGGCGTCGCTGAAAACGTTCAAAGGGTCAGACGAGTTGTAGGTCCTCTCATCTGCAAGGACTTCACCTGTTTCAGCGTTCTTCACCTGAGCTTTGTAACCGTCTACAAGCGTAAGCTGGTATTTACCTAAGCTGTAGACATCCTCAGATTCTTGGACAAACCCTACTGATTTCAGAATATCTGAAGGGCTGGCTGAGTAGCTGGACAGCAACGTGTTGTCCTGAGGTCCATAGTTTTTCAGGATAGGACCAGAGCTGTCATAAGCTCCGCCTCGGAAAGAGTTGCCGATGCAGTCAGTAATGACCTGGATAGGCCGGTTGAAAATCTTCTCCAGCATCTTTGTGGTCAGGCTGTCCTCAATGTTAGTCAACTGACCATAGTCGTCGTAAGTTCCGAACACGGGAGGGAAGATGGGTTTATAGACATCAGTGTTGTTGATGTAGCAGAGTTTAGTTTCTGTGTCTCTAATAGAGTAACGATCCCGCCGGCGTGTGGATACAAGATATACGCCTGTACGATTCCCTGATTCAATGTGCAGGTTGCTTACGCCACAACCAATGTCAAAACTACCCATGGAACTACTCCTCTTAAATGCTTTAGGCTTCCAGTATAGCAGGAAAAACTGCATACTGGAAGCCTAAAGTCAGACTTAAAGCCTGTTGTTAGTCGTCAGTAATTGTACCCTGGAACTCAGTGATGACGTTCGGGTACTGGTACTTACCCTGACCTCTGAGCTTCTTCAAAGGCAGTACAATAATGGTGTCCTGGTACAGGAACTCGCTCGGACTTGCTTCCTCAATGGTTCCTGAAGCTGTCTGGATGAAGTTCCTCATCAGCACCTTGTAAGAGTGAACAATTCCCTCTTTGCCAAGATACTCAACAACCTGACCGTCAATCGCAATTGTGTCATCCTTGCCTTCAAACTTCTTCTGGTATGAAAAGTCCTCTGTCGGAAGGTCATGCTTCCAGCGGTTTCGAACCGTGTTCTCACCCATAGTGCGAATGAGGTCTGCAAGTTTCACCTGAAGGTCACCGCTTGCAAGGACCAGGCGGGAGACACGCTGGTCATGCTTTTTATCCCCGAAAGTCACCTGAACAGCAGGAGCGTAGGCAGGACTGATAATCATGTGAGCTCGGGTTCGCTGGTCTGCAGCAGTAGTGACACCATGCCAGACTTCGAAGTCTACATCATTTTCAATGGCGAGAGCGGTGAGGGTGGACAGGGTATGGTAATTCTGTGTCATAGTATTTCCTTCTCGGTTAAATTGCAGAGTTGCACTGCTGTTGCCAACTATAGCATGTTCTCAAAGCCAAAACAACGTTTTCTTCACGTTGAATGGTTACTGCACCTATAATGAATGTATGCACGGTTTTACTTTACTCCCTGACAAGAAGACTGAAGCTAAGCTCATTCATCTGAATCAGAAATACTTCAGAGAGCCTTTGGCTTTGAACGATCACACAGCTGTTCCTCATGTCACAGTCCTTCAGGCTCCTATTCGCTCAGGCTTCACTGCGACTCCTTTCTTGGAAGAGTTCAAAAACTCTGACTTGCTGAACCGTGAACCTAAAGCAAATCTTAGTTCTCTGAAATATGTGAACGATCATTGGCTTTTCTTTGAGGTCACCAACCCAAGCTGGTTGAAGCAGCTGAATGAGCTTATTGTCCACTCTGTTTCTGACTGGATTGATGTTGATGCTGCACCGAAAAAGACTGAGTTCCGCAATGAAGCTGAACGAGTCAGTTATGAAAAGACAGGGTATCGTTACAACCTGGAATCATACTCTCCACATTTCACAGTAGGAGTAGCGGATAAAGTAGATGAACTTCCTGCTGTTCCTGAACTGGAGCAAATGAGGGTTCCGTTCAGAAAACTGGCTTTCTGCGAACATGGTGAACATGGGCAGATTGTGCGTGTACTTGAATCCGTAAACCTACCTTTTAGCTGGGACTGAAAAACATGGAAACACCTGTATTATTATTCGCCTTTATCTGCATTCTGATAGTAGTTGTAGGCTGGTTCCTTACTGGTTATAGTAGTTTCAGAAATCGCAAACAGGAAAACGTGGCAGCATCAAACTTGGATTCAGCCAGCAACTCTTTCTGGTTCTCTTTATCTCCTGCTCAACAAAAGGAGTTGGATGAGTTGGACACTTTTGTAGCTCAGGAGGACTGGGTAGAGGAAAATGCTATTCCCAGTATGCTCCTCTCAACCAACGCAGAAAAAATCGTTGTTGGGTTAGCTAACAAAGGCTTCATTCGGTTAGCAGCTGGTCCACCAAGAAGGCTTGCTTCAGTGGTTGATATTATGTCATCCACACCTAAGACTCAATCTTCTCCTCGACCTGACAATAGTCGTTTGAGAAAACGTAAAGCAGCTATCCGTTCAGCAGATGTTCGTAAAAACGGCAAAAAGACACGCTCTTCTAAGAAAAAGAACTAACATCACTGTATTTACTTCAAAGTGACGATAATTGTGGTATGATTGCATGATAAAGCATGTTAGGATTCCATTATGACTGAAATTAACGCTCGCAAGCGTCAGCTCACAGAAAAGCTCACTACCCACTGGTCAGAGAACCTGGACGGCGTGGACTGGCGTACCGCCAACCCTGAGGACTACGCATCTGCTGCTGTTGACCTCATCGCCCCCAAGTATGACCTTCCAAACATCAGTGTTGATGTCATTCCGTTGGCTGTGAACGAGCGAACGAACCAGCTTGAAGTATTCGTTGCTGAACGGCTTTACGAGCCTTTCCTGGGCGAGCCAGCTCTTCCTGGAGTACTCCTCACCCCGCACGAGCAGCTTGAAGAGGCCGCTCTTCGAGCTCTTGCCAGCAAGACCCTCATTGCCGCCCACACCGTGCGTGCAGTGTTTGACCTTGGGACTTTTGATAACCCTGACCGTGACCCCCGTGGTGCTACCGTAGCAATTGCTAAGCTGGCCATCATCGACCCCAACGTGGAAGTAGACGGACAGAAAGTTCGTCGTATTCCTATTCACCTCATTGCGTCAGATGAAGTGGAGCTGCCTTTCGACCACAACACAATTGTTCGTGCAGCTGTGACCATGTTCGGTGAGAAGTTCCTGTCATCTAAGACATTCACAAAGTCTGTCCTGGGTGATGTGTTCACCACTAAAGTTGTTCGAGGGATTCTCACTCAGATGAGCAACATTGATTCTGACACCGACCATTCGTACGACCCTTCAAACCTGACACGTCAGCTGAAAAGCACTGGTTGGGTTGACACTGCAGTTGAAGAGACTCCGAACTATGGGACAGTACCAGCTATCAGGTCCGCCTCAGCAGTCGCTGTAAGTCGTTCCTCCGATTACATCACTCAGAATGATGTGTCGACTACTTCATACTCAACCAGTCGTGGACGCCCGTCCCGCACTTGGAGTTGGAAGTAAAACGAAGAAGCCCCTCAGACATCTGAGGGGCTTCTTCGTTTAAGAACTGGGTATTACTTTTTGGCATCAAAAAGGATAGCTCTGTCAGGGTTTTCCTCTAGGTAACGAATGGTTACTGTACCTTCAGCTTTACGAGCTTCAGCTGAACTTTTCGTTTGGAATTTCTGGCTGGAAATTTCGTAGCCTCTGCCGTTAGCTTCATAGGAATACTCAACATAGTAAACGGTATCGTATGTTGTACGGCGAGAGTTACCTGTACCTGTACTGTGCGATTCTCTCCTGGACTCAACCACTGCAGAGACACTCTGGGTATCAACACCCTCTGCCATGATCTTGTCATGCTCCATTTTGAACATCACAAAAATCGCAACGATAACACCCACGATAACAAGACCAGCAGCACTGATAATAAGAATTTTCTTCATAAGCAGATTCTAACAACAAAGAGCTTCCAACCTCATAATTGTGAGGCTGGAAGCTCTTTGTTTGCTCTAACTGTTACGCCAAGTCAAGAGCCTTGAAGAACTTGCTCTTCTTGGACATGTTATCTCCACGCATCAGCAGGTAAGGCTTGACCTCATCCCAATGCATGCTTCGCATTCGCTCTTCGCCATGAGCCTTCAGGAAACGCTTGAGTGCAGGCTTGGGCATGTAAGCAAAGCTCGGACCAGTGGAAGAATACCAGTCGCCAAACATATTGAATGCGTACCACAGTCGGTCAGAGATAAGGTCAACAGGAACATTCTCCAAGACCTCACGGAACACAGAACCGCTGCGCTTGATGAGGATGATTTTGATGATGTAGTAAAGACCCGCATAATCTTCGTCCTTCTCATCCAAACCGCTCATGATGTGGTCGATGGAAAGGAACAACTTCGTCATCGAAGTCAGGTCTCGCTCCAGGTTGTACTTCTCTACCAGGTCAGTCGATTCCGCTGGGATGGTGTAGCTCTCCGCCACAACATACTGCTTACGCTTCACCCGAGGAGAAATGCTAAATGAGTAAGACTGATACACTCCGGTATCCTTAGAAATAGAAGACATGTACTGATAATACCAGGTACTGAAAGGAAAATCAATGTCATTCCCCATCAATCTTACAGAGCAGGCTTCAAATAAAGCCTGGCAGCTTCTTTCCGACCAGAATCGTGAAGATATGAGGCTTAGAGTTCAAGTCAGCCCTGGAGGGTGTTCCGGACTCATCTATGCATTGTTCTTTGACGAAAGAGAACATGATGGAGACTTCATCCAGAACTTCGGTGAACTTGAAGTAATTGTCGACAAAATGAGTAGCCCTTACCTTGAAGGAGCTGTTGTTGACTTCCAGGACACCATCGAAAAACAAGGGTTCACTATTGACAACCCTAACGCTGCCGGCAGCTGTGCTTGTGGAGATTCGTTTCACTAATTGAATGCAAACTGAATGTTTTCTCTGTAAACCCTGAAACAGTCGATAACTTTTGTACCTGAGTAGGAAGGAACCTCATGTCAGACCAAAGCCCATACGGGTACCAACAAGCATCAAACCCTCAAGAGCCAAAGAAAGCTTTCAACATCTTCGGTCTCACCTGGGAGAAAAACTTAGTTCCACATCCAGTACCAGCAGCTCCTAAGAATGTTGTCTTAGCTTATGTTCTGTGGTTCTTCTTGGGAATCTTCGGTGTTCACCAGTATTACATCGGGAACATGAAACGCGGTCTCTTCATTCTTGCCGCATGGGCCATCGCAGCAATCACGTCAGCCATTTTCATCGGTGGAATCATTGGTCTGGCTTTGTTCGTCTACTGGATTTACGAAGCAATCACTCTGAATGACCAAGTACAGGAAGCTAACAGCGGACAGATTAGACAGTCCATCCTCTAACTGCAGAGATTAGTTAAGCCAGCCTTTAGCGAAAGCAAAAAGGTTGGCTTTTTCTGCATTCTCTGTCCAATGAGCACGAGCTTTGACTAGAGCTTCATCTTCAGGACCTTTACCGAAACCATGACCAATGTGAACTTTAGGACAGTAGTCACACATGTAAGTACTCATAGTTTCGGTCTCGTTGAGTTCTTGAATCATTTTAGTGCCAGCAGCAGCATCCTCGAACTTTGTTTTGCGACCACATCTCCAGTATTCCAACATGGTTGCATCATCAATTTTACTCTCAGGAACCATGACAGGTCTGTCGTAAATTACTTTTGGCTGTATGATAGAAAGACTACGAGCTAATTCTCGCTGTTTGTTTCTTTTCTCAATGGCAGCTTCAGAAGCATCGAAACTGTTTTGGAAATCAGTTAGTGTCTTGCGGTTTTCAGTTTGTAGACTTTTGTAACCAGGAGTTTTTGAGATTGCGAGAAGCTTGTTCCTTGTATCGTTCGCCTGGTCTTTAGGGAAAACACCATCCACTACAGCTTGGTTGAAGTCTTTCAATGGCTTTTTGACTATCTCTACAACAGCAACATTGATGTCGGATGAGTTGTACACGTAGAAGCCTTTATCTTTTTCTGAATAGTAGGCAGCTCTTCCACGCAACAGAGCTTCGTCACCTAAGTCTTCTAAAGCAGGAACAAACTGCCCTTCTTCTTTGACCAAACGCTGAAAAGTTTTGACACTTTCTGCGTTGGCTTCATCCATCTTCCGGATATGGTAGCCAGCGGAGGAAGCGGAATGGATTTTGCAGGTAGGTCCTGCATAACAGTAGCTACCATTACCTACTGGTACGCGTGGATAACGAGTTCTTGTCATGAACTATTTCTAACAGTTCCTAATTGATGAAACCTTTAGCAAAAGCAAACATGTTAGACTTTTCAGGGAACTTCTCCCAATGCCGTGCAGCACTTAGTAGTTGTTCTTCTTCAGAGTTCTGTCCGCCGCCATGACCGGTATGTGTTTTGTCACAATGAGAGCATTTGTATGACTGCAAAGAAGGGTCACCTACAACTGAAATGGAATACTGGGCTTCTTGTTCAGAATTGAAAGATTTCTTCCTACCGCACTGGTAGTATTCCAACAGTTGTTTGTTGCTGAGCTCAGTCACTGGGTACAAAGCTGGAGTAACTGTGTCTTTATCTAAGACAGCAGGCAATCCTTGACGTATGCGAGCAGAAGCAAGCTGTTGTTGGCGGTTATGAATCGCTCCTTGGTTAGCACCTTCTTTGACGTAACGACTCTGGAGTTTCTCCATCAGCTTCTTGTCTTCAGCAGCTTGAGGTCTTAACACTTGGTTGGAATACTCAGACAGCTCTTTCCTGAGATCATTAGCTTTCTTAGGCGCCAGCACACCATCAGCGGCTGCGGATGCAATTTCTTGGTACAGTACTTTTGTTCCAGTTGCTAACAAAGAGGCATCAGCTTTGTATACATGGTAGCCGGTACCATCATCTGATTCTCTGGCGAGGTAGCCCTTCATAAGAGCGTTACCTTTCAGGTCAGAAAGATTCTCCACAAACTTGGAAGCCTTAACTGCTTCGTCATAGGCTTTGTTGCAGGCTTCCAACTTCGAAGCAAATTCTTGACGTGACCACCCATCTGTTTGAACTGGTAAGTTCCCAGTGGATAGATCAGATGATCCCACTTTTGTATTAGCAGCTTTGCCATGCAGCTTACAATCAGGTCCTGCGTAACAGTAACTGCCGTTACCTACAGCAACTCTTGGATATCTCACTCTTGTCATAATCATATTTCTAACAGCAAGTAACGCCCCTCGTTTCGGAGAGGCGTTACTTGAATCAGGAACTCAAGAAGGCTGGAAGCCTACCTGAACAACAGTCTTATCATCGTAAGTTTTACCGAATGAACGGTAGCCAACTGGAACTTCAAGTTCCTGCTCAAGAAGTTCTTCCAGTTCTTCCAAAGACTCAACTTGTGTCAGTTCGGCATCCTCTAAGGACAACGACATAAGATGGGAGGTAATTTCCTCCTGCTTGACTCTATCGCGGTCATAGAACGTTGAAGGAATATCTTTCCAGTCTCGGTAGCTGGTTACTACCTGGAATTCCTTTGTGACTAAATCGCAATGAGTGAGGAACAGTAAGTCTACTTTTTTGTTAGCTCGAACTGCATACTCAAGCAAGGGCAGGTCAAGGTGTCCTCGACGCCAACCTCCTTGGTAATGACCGTACGCATTATGGTCTTCTGGCATTCTGGTAATGTTTTCATCCGTGTTAGGGAGCTCAGAAGGCAAAGGACCATTTCCGTGTCTTGTGGCGTACGTTCTTGTCACTCCAATGACTGTACCGGCAGACTTATTTGCATCTGAGAGCAGCTGCTGGGCGTTCTGAGACGTTGAACCAGTCCAGGTGGTATGTGGGTGGAAACCTAAGGATTCGTCCAGGAGAACACCTTGTGAGCATTCGAAGATAGTGTAACCCTCTCGGATGCGTTCAGAGATTTTCTCGTCATCTACGATGTTGAGGAATTCATCTGTCGCTAAGTTTATGTACTCCTGATGAAGCGAATCGACAGTTCCTTCGTCCCAGATGTTGGAACATTCCTCTTCAACATATTCGTACAAAGCCTGTAGCTTTGTTTTCAGGCGGTCCAGGTTACCGAGCTGCAAATCGCCCATGATTGGGGCATACTCAGGATGGCGAATGTGGAACAGTCGTGTTTCTCCGATGCCTTCACCTGTAGAACCATGAGCGGTGCTGCCTCGGGCGTCTTCTCTTTTCTTATTCAGAAAAATGTGGAGAGGTGTGATAAGGAGCGAATTCTCACTAATGAGAAGGTCACTGAAAGGATTCCATCCTCCAGTTTTCGCATACAAAAGGTCGCCTTCTGTGACCAGGTTGAAAGGATTGACCAACATGTACTTGGACAGGATAGTGGGAACTTCCTGCAATGAAGCAGAGCCGAACTGGGCAAAGGTGTGGTGGGTGCCGTCAGGGCTAACAACATTGTGTGCAGCTTGCGGGCCACCTGTTCGAACAACAGAAACTGGTCGGTTTAGGTGGGCAAGATAGTCGACAGCGGTCCCTTTTCCTTCGTCACCTAAGAATAGTCCTGTGACAATATCATCTTTCCTCATAATAAACCTTTCTGTCCTCAGTCTATCACAGGTCCGCTACTAAGTAGGTAGACCTGTATTAGTACATCGCTTTGATAAGCTGAATACGGTCACGAGTGTTCGCGGTTGAAGCTGCTACCAAGTCAACATTGTCACTGAGCTTCTGGACTGTGAAAAACAGCTGGACCTTAGCGGAAAGCTCTTCCAACGAAAGCTGCTCACTGAGCGATGAAATCTCTTCAGCCAGCTGGTCTGAGAAAGCTTCAGACTGTTCACGGAATTTCTGAAGTGAATGGATTTCGGTATCGAATTTTCGAGGTGAGATAGAAAGAGCATCTTTACGTAGCTTCTTCCCGAATTTCTCAGTTGCTTTGAAAGCTTCAGAAGCAGCAGCCCAGTAAGCTTCTTCTGCTGAGGTATTCGTTTCGGGGGACATGGTTCTCCAGTGATGGTTCTTGGAAGCACTGTGCTTCAACACCTCTTATATTACAATATAACACTCATACTGTCAATTCGGGTCATGACCCCTGTTCGAGGGAGGGTAGACTTATTCTGAGTCATGGTGTATGGTGGTAAACATATATTCGCCTATGAAAGACAAGATAATGGACACTTCACCCAAGAACCACCAGCAGATGCTGGCCTATGCCAAAAATGTGCATCCTGACGCCATTGTTGAGCTTGACTACGACGAGACCTGGGTTATCCGCATTCCGACGAAGTTCTCGCAGCCTTTCGGAGTTTCTGACTCATGGAAGGGTACCCCTGCAGAGGAGGCTTTCAACAAGGTTGAACGCGGCAGCAGCGAACTTTTCGATTGGGCTGACAGTCATGGTTACTCTGAGGAGCCGTTGGATATTATTGCTGAGCGGTACAACCTTCATGTGGAGGCGTTCAAGGACATCTTCGAGAAGCTGAACGTACTGCTTGCTGAAGCAGGCTTCCCTTCCCATGAGGAAATGGTGTGGCCCGCCATCACCAACGAGAACTTCATTTTCTACACTCGGGCAAAGTCCCAGTTGGTAGCTGAGGCTAACGAGAGACTGGCTCCTGCTTTCGCAGCTATTGAGCTGAAACTACACGGACCCAAGAAAGAGTGGTAACGCTATAGGTAAAGCCCAACCAAATCTGGTTGGGCTTTACCTATAGCACAAACATTTCATTACATCTGATGTGTAAATGTGTAATGTGTAAATGTACATTCAATATATCAGAATAGCAAAAATGCAGAAATGAACGCCCATGGTAAGTAGGCGTTCATTTCTGCATTAACAGTATTACGTTAGTACGTGATGCCTTGCATCTTCAGTACACGATTCTTCTTCCACTGCTCTGGGTCCAGGAAGTACTCTTTCCAAACACCAAGCTGTCCGCCATCTTCACGTTTGAAGATGAAATCTTTACCCTGTTCATCGACAAGCGAAACAACTTTACGTTTTTCTGTCCAAAGGTATTCAACTGGTTCGTGTTCATCCCAGAACTGAAGCATGTCAGTGTTTACCAGGTTCACCATCTCTTCTGCGAGAGGGTAGCCGGCAACAGCTAAAGCTTCAGTAGTGATATTTTCTTGCGTCATAAGTTTTCTCCTGCGATTTACTTCTTCAATCATACCATGTCTTACATAGAAGAGGCAATGGTTGACAAAGAGATAATCGTCTGTTACAGTCAAATCTACGAAGGAGGTGTAACACAATGTTGCCCAAGAAGAACCGAATCACGGCTCCGCAGGATTTCACGCTCACCATGCGTAAGGGTAAGCGTGTACACACTCCTGCCGTCACCATTTTTATCCGCAAGCGTGACGATGACGTAACACGTTACGGTTTCATCATCACCAAGAAGACAGGTAACGCTATCACTCGCAACAAGCTCAAGAGGCAGTTGCGTGAAATTGCTTACGCTCATTCTTTGACAGCAACGACAGGTGCTGACATCATCATGAAGGCTAACCTGGGAACAGGCGAGACCACCTGGGATGAGCTGAACGCCAGCATTCTGAGGAAGCTGACGAAGTAAAGACAAAGGGAACAACCACAATGGTTGTTCCCTTTGTCTTTAGATGATAACTACTATCCAATTTTCTCGATTGAAATATCATCAACCAGTAAGCTTGAATTGACATAAGCTGGGGCTGAGTTGATAATGGTGAAGTTGTTTTCAACAATTTTCTTGCTGGCGAGACCTCTGTATTTGGCAGTAACTTCATAGGTTACTTTTGTCCAGGTGTTCACCGCTGGAACAGGGTCTCCTCTTCCGTCAACACCGTTGTAGGAAACTCCAAATACATTGAAGTCAACTGGTGTTCGATTAGCATCTTTGTGACCTCTGTAGACCCATGCAGTGACACGGTATTTCTGACCGTATTCAATGTTTGGAATCGCTACAACAATGGTTGGTTGAGTAGCCACTGAGTCTGCTTCTGAAACAAACTGCAAAGCGTTTGCACTTGTGCTTCCTGGGCGTGTTGTGGGAATAACAGAGAAGGAATAACTACGAGGAGAATTCAAAGCAGAGAATCCGGTAGTTGATTTGTTTTCAAAATCATAGTTTTTAATGAGGACATCAGCGGGAACTGCTGGTGTAGTAGGATTTGTACCTGTGTCTGTCCCTGTGCCAGGAGTTGTGGGAACTGTTCCTGAACCATCATCTACGGTGGGGTCTACTGTTCCAGCTGCATCACCTGATAACAGACAAGGAATAACTCCTGTAGTTAACACTTTTGCTTCTTTGTTACTGTTCAATGCGTAGAACCATTTGCCTGAACCAGACTTAGAATAGGCATGGTAATCTTTGCCGTCAGTTGTCGGAACAACGCAGTAAGTACCAGAAGTATTTTTTGACAGCAAGCTATTCGAATCAAGTTCACTTGAATTGGCAAAGCTGTTCTTTTTGCCTCCTACAAGGTTTTGACTTGGGTCAGAAGATAGACCGAAAAATGCGTTCTCTGCAGTGTGAACAGAATCGAGCTGTTGTTTGGCTGCTTTGTCTTGAGACCATGGAATGACAGCGAAAACAGTGGCGGCGATAACACCGCCGATGAGACCAATGACAATAATACCAACCATGATGCTCGCCAGGTCGATGGCAGCACGAGAGGATTGCAATACGGAGCGAAGCCTAAGCATAGGGGGGAAGTCTTTCAATGTTGTAAAGGATGGATACGAAATTATTATCGGTTACATTCCGACTGGTATCCATTTTGAGAAAATATCATGGTTCAGTTTTGTTGAGTACTTCAGAATATTCAGATACACTGAACTATAGACAGCAAAACACTGGGCATGACGAAACTATAAGGAACAGATATGACTTCTGGAAATCCATCCAATCTCAATGGAGATTCTTCGACAGAGAAACTCGCTAAGACTAAATTTTTCAGGTTTCTTGGAGCCTGGTCTTCCCCTAAAGGAGCTCTCATCGCAGGTGCGGTCACACTTGTACTGGCGTTTATCGCTCCGTTCCTTGGGCTACTGACAGGAGTAGTAAACTTCTACCTGCATAAGAGTGCGAAGACAACCACGAAGTCTACTGGAGCTGCTAAGAAAGCTCCCATTTCAGGTATGACAGTTGCTGGTCTTGTTCTGACTGGTTTCGGTTTGTACTTCAGTATCATCCGCCTCTTCACTGGTTTGAACTTCATCGGTGTTGTGATTGTCATTCTTGCTGTAATCGCAGCGTACTACATTGCAATGCAGACAATTCTGAGCAAAGCAGAAAGAGATGCTCCTGAAATCAACAACAGGAACCGAGGGTACGAAGAGGACGTTTATTGAACCATCTACTCAATAGAGAACTGAAGGGTCCCACCTTATCTTAGAGGTGGGACCCTTCAGTTTTTAACTCATTCGATTTCGAGTGAGTTTTTTCTCATGTTCAAATAGATTTGCAGGACCTTCATCTCACGGAGGACATCCTCAGATAGTTCCTTCTCCAAAGAAGATACTGAAGAGCCTATCTGAGCCAGGGACTTCTCAGCCGTTAAGATGGTTTCTTGCTGAACGTCCTCAGAACTATCATTCTGGCTCAGCTCGATCAAGAGCCTGTCAACAGTTCTGCAAGCATTTGCCAGTCTTTCTAAATCAAACTGCTGCTCAACAGAGAGTTTCTTTGACCTCAACTTGTCAATGTGTCTTTGCAAACCATGTAATGTAACTAAAATGTTCTGACCTATCTGAGGTGCTAATGTTTTTTGCTGATCTTGTTCAGTCAAAACGTTTGTAAGGTTTTTCAGACTCTCATTTTCCACTGGACCGCCCGAACCGTAATTGTAGTCAGCTGAAGGAGTGCTTACATACTGATATCGCAAAGTGCGAGTTTCTCTGTCTAACTTAATGGTAACAGTAATCTGGGAGTCACTACCCCAAGAGTAAGAGCGGACGTTATTGCCTTGTTCTGCTGATTTCCATAGCCAACGTTTAGATGGAAAAAGTAAAGAACGTATCATCGATACTATATGGTCAGCAGCATAATCAGAAGCGGGGAAAAATTCTTGAGTTGCTCGGTATATTTGCTCGCAAAAAATCTGATTGCCATTCTCAATATTAGAAGGAGCCATTTGCTGTTCGGTCAAATAAATGAGAATCGCATAACGCGACTTAGCTCTTTCTATATGGAACTTAGGGATCATCTATATAAACTTTCTCATTCAATCAAACTGAAAACAGGCGATGCTCCACTTTATCATGCAGAAGCGGAGCATCGCCTGTTTATCTTATTTGGAAGAACCTATTCATCAGAACTATCCGGCAGGGTCAGATTGCTGTGCTTGGACACCAAGTAGCTCTGCATGATAGTGAGTTCACGCAGCACGTTCGCATTCAGCTCTTGCCGGACAGCATCCAGTTGCACCGCTAACATGTCCAAAGCTGGAATGGCGTTTGAGTAGACTTTTTCTTGTTGGTCTTTAGTAGCAAAATCTCGACTGCCTGAGATAAGAGTTTCAATCTGCTGACATGAAGCCATAGTTGAATCAAGGACATGCTCCTGTTCGATTGACAGAGTTCCGGTCCTGAGCTTTCTCTCTTGTGCATACAAGCCATCAAGAAGCATTTCTACTTCTACCTGCGTCTTGCTTTTCGAAGGCAGAACAACATCAGGAATTGGTAGCAACTGAAGATTGGTTTTATTCTCTGACAGAGGTGACGGGTGAATGGTAATCTCACCATTTTTGTATGACTGCCAATGACCTAAGCTGAGAAGGTCTTCCGACAAAATTCTGCTCGGTCCAGCTTTTCCATCAACTGAATACTTGAAATATAGTACACCTTGTCTGTATGCGTAGAAGAAAGAGGCAGTGAAATTATCAAAGTCAGCATTGTAGGAGTACAGATGTTCAACAACAAGCTGGTTGTTTTTCTCAGGTCGTGTTGGTTTGCGGGTTAGCACTTTCAAGAGTGCTTCTCTGGCTTGTCCCTGTGCATTCGGAGTTAAGTTAACATCCTGTTGTGGGAAAAGAGCCAAAATTTCTTTCAGTAAAAGAATTCCTCTGTCTTGAACAGTTTGATTGATCTGCTGAGAAGACAGCTGAACAAAAGCTTGGTCTTCTTCCAGGTATGCAGAGTACATTGTCATAATTGTAGTATAACTGAGATAGCTATATCGCGCAAGGTTGGGTAATAGTTCAGTCTGTATCGGACAAACAATCAACGAAAAAGAGGGGACTAACCATATTGAAATGATTAGTCCCCTCTTTCATGAATTCTTACAGGAACTCAACACCTGTGTCGGAAGTGTCTACGCGAACGTTAGTCTTCGCAACAGACCCGCGAGGAGCGTTACCAAGACGAGCGACAGCAGTTGCAGTCTTCTCTGCAATAGCTTTAGTAGCACCCTCAGAAACAAGGTCATCGATGAGTTCGTCATCATCCAAGTCATCATTCTCCATGCGACCCAGAACAGCACCGATGGTCTCACTGACTGTTTCATCGTTTTCAAGGATGATGAGGTTCTTGGCTCCGAAGAGGTTCTCGTAGAACTTCTTCGAACCCTGGCTGTGAGCACTAAGGTTGTCGAGGAGGAGAACAAACACTTCCCACTTCTCCTGCAACTTCGAAGCAAGCTTCTCAGCTGTCAGTTCAGAAGCTGCAGGGGCTTCTGTGGCACCAACGAATTTGGTAATCTGGTCAGGACGCAAATCCAGGGCAACTTCGTCAGCAATCAAGAACAGGTAGCCTTTCTTGCCACGCTTGTCCCAAGCGTCAGTAGCCACATGGTTGTTGAGGTAGTACCAGAGAAGGGTTGCGGTCTCGCCACCGTTTCCACCACCGCCACCTTCGAGAAGAAGGTTGTCGAGGTTGTCGTCAATCTTGTTGTCTGACTCGAACTGTGAAATCTGGAGTGGCACACGGTCACAGTATGCATCACCGTATGTGGCAATGGAAATCTGTGGGTCTTCTACGTAGCCTTTACGGAGGAGAAGACCGAACAGGTTGGCAAGTTTCTCCTGCACGATTCGGGGAGTGTTAGCCATTGAGCCTGTGCTGTCGAATCCGACTACGATAGGTACAGCATTAGGGTGGTCTGCACCATCACGAGATTCGCGGAGGTTCTTGCCTTCAGCGTTCAGTTTCTTAGGGTCAAGTGAATCGTGGGCTTCGTAGCGTCCGGTTGAACGAGCTGTGCGGTCGTATCCGAAGGTTGAACCAGAAGCAATCTTTGCTCCTGTTGTGGCTGCGTAAGCTCTTGTTGAGTAGGTTCCGTATCCCATGATAGTGTTCCTTTCATCGTTTGTTGATAGTCTAATTGTAACTCATTTCTAAGTATCGGTTCATTTTTAGTCATTTTGACGAAAACCCTAGATATTTGTTGACTACTGCTACAACTCTGTGGTAAATTATCTTTTGTCACGTAGGATTGAATTGGTTAATCCTAAACTGTTGACTGGTGCGGAAAGATGAAAACATGTCGAAGGACATCGTTATCCCTGACCCTAACTCATGTGCTGTGTGTGGTGAAAGCTGGTCACATGGAGCCAGCGGACTGTGGGTAAGTGAACTTGGTGTAAGCCATAAGTTCATTGCTCCTCCGCAAGGACTGATTCTTCTTCGAATGAAAGCTCGAAGAGAACAGAGACTATACAATAAATGACAAATAGATAATGCCCAAGTTATATGTACAGCTTGGGTATTACCTATTTGTTCTAGTTACGTGCATCGCTGGTGAACTTATTACTTGTTCTCGAAATAAGCATCCGTCATCCTACGAATTGTGTTGTTGATAGGATGGAGGTTGTTTGGTGAAGGTTTTTTCTTTTCAAAGGAAGGGAAATCTGTAACACGGGAGGTAGGGTCGATTTGCTTCCAAGCGGCTTCCATCGTTTCTTTGCTCCAGATTCCAAGGCTGTCCACATAGTTACCGTCTTTGAGTAGAGCAATAACATGAATGGATTCATCTTCTTCCATACCTGGCATTCTTTCTCCAATATTGACTTCTGAGATGTTCACAACATAGGGGTTGTTATTGTACAACTCATGAGCTAAGTCAGCACAGTCACCATTTTGGAGTTTCTTGTAGGGGTCATCTTGATGAAGTTGTTTAGCTGTTTCCAGGTCAGTAAACTCTCCAAAGGTATACATAGCACTGTAATCTTTTTCAAAACTTATAGTGTCTTTGCTGTACACCTGGATGATTCCCTTGTCATCAGTCAAGAAGTCACCAATTGTAAGCGATTTTTCAGCTTCTTCATTTTTATCTACTGTCAATTCGGGTTCTGAATTGATGTTGGATTCGTCAATAAACCCTTTCAGTTCTGCTTCACGATTCGCTTCTGAGATTGCTGTTTTCAGGTCTAAGTAGCGGCTCATATCTTTTTCTTCCACTGCAGCAGCCAAACCGGTGTAAAGACTATGGTAGCGACACTGTGAAGGATCAACTGAACGACATTTGCGTATTTCTGATCGGATGGCTCTACTCTTGAAAAAACTTTTCATCATGTCAGATTTCTAACAGTTGCAAGCCAGGTGCCATCAAGCATCAGATCAATTCGCTTTGTTTGACTTTGAAGCTATTTTTATGGTACGGTCTATACATGAATATTTTCTTGTAGATCAGTTCCAGAGCTCCTCCAAAGATGAGATGTGTATACCTACTTTCCTCATCATCTACTAATTGGAGCTTTTACTATGACTATTCACCACTATTTCTCTGCCCTTCGGGAAAACGATAATGTTCGCATGTTCGATCCTGAATACAACAAAGACCTCTACCTACCTGATATTGATTTACCCTGGGATGAAGAAGACGACCGAATCCCTGAACTTACAGGAACTGTTTCAAGGGTCTACACCACCAACAACTTTGGTCCGGTGTTGGACCTCAAGCTTGAAGACGGGTCCCGAGTTACACTGTACGAACATGATGATTGGAAAATTGAAATCATTCAGACCGGCAAAAACATAGCAGTAGATGAACACTACATGTGGCAAGACGTTCAAGGAAATTGGCAGCTCGCAGTTCATGAAACTTTAGACACATGGAGATACAACAACAACCTCTACGCGAGAGAAGACCTGAAAAAATTTCTCCCAGCATCCGCATTCCATCTCAAGCTAAACAGGTAACGTTTTCTCACCCGTTGTTCCACCTCATGGTAATATTTTCTCATGGCTGTAACAGCAGCCCATCTTTGAAACGTCAAAGCTCCCACGTGGCTGACGTTAATGAGAAGGAAGGTTCCCTGTGAATCCTGTTCTTTCCGTTTACTCATAGACATATGTGAGCAGGCGTGGGGTGTTTGCAGGATTGAATGAGAAAACTATGACGAAGAACAACTCCCTGAAGAAAACTGTTCGTGCTCGGGTAGCTGAAACTGGCGAATCTTACATTGTAGCTTTACAACATGTTGCTAAAGGCGAACCAACTCCTAAACTTACTGCCGAGGAGTTTGGTGAAGATGGCGGTTTTTGGTATGTCGAAGGGACATCGGATGAGCAAACAGCTCTGGCTTATCTGAAGAAATGGCTTGTCGATACCTACTCCTATGCGGATGGATGTAATGATGATTGGCTTTTGGAAGACCTTGAACTACTTGAAGGCACTGAGGTGAAGTTCCGATCCAGTGATGACTTTTATTTCCGTGAACGTGACAGTTCAGACCAAGGAAGATTTGGTGATTTCTTCCTCGAATCCAAAGCAGAGTGTCCTGAAAAATACACTGGCCAAGACCTCATGAGTGGTGTATCGATTAGAATTTACTAACAAATGAGGCAAGGGGTACGTCGAACCAGGTTTGACGTACCCCTTATTTGTTGGTAGAATGTTCTCAACATCACTACTCTAAAAGTTAGGTCATCAATGCCTTCATCTGTTCGTTCCACCTTCGCAGGTCTGGAAGTGAAGACAGTACGGTTCCAGAACCCTGCCACTCAGCATGTCATCAATATTGCTGGTGTCATGCACCTTGCTCATGACAGCTTCTGGGCAAACTTGCAAGATTTCATGAACCAAGCTTCGAAAGAAGGAATCCTCCACCTCGAAGGAGTCAAAGGATTTGTTGGTCCTTTGTCAGAGGAGGAAAGCCAGAAGGTTGACAGTCTGAAAAGCATGGCTTCAATTTCTCTGAAGATGGCTGAAGTTACCAAGTTGACTTTCCAGAAAGCCGGCTTGAAAATCGAAGGTCTGAATGCTAAAAACATCGACGCGGATGTTCTTTCTGTTGCCAGGCGAATGACCAACGAGTCTTTGAAGAACATGTCGGAAGCAGTTGACAAGTTTGAAGAGTTGAAAGAGTCTGAATCTGAAGTAGGCAAGGTCATGGTCTGGGTTATTAAGAACATGGGTTGGGTTCAAATCATTCAGAAGTTCTTCAAAACTTTCAGTCCTGCTGCTCTGAATACGGACCCGGCGATTCTTGATTACCGGAACGAGATTGCCATCGAGGCAGCTTTGAAGGAGACCAAGCCAGTCACTCTTGTGTGGGGAGCTGGACATATCCCTGGGATGACCAAGCTTTTGAATGCTGCTGGTTATGTTGAAGTTGCCAGCGGTTGGAATGTTGCCGTTCCTCGTTCATACAAGCTCTCCTAGTAGGTTGGGTCCAACAGAACAACATCCTGTTGGACTCAACCTACTTCATCATTAAAAGCCTGAAGCCCCACATAACAGTGGGGCTTCAGGCTTTAGTGGTTAGACAGTCATACCAAACGAGCGGAGGTATTCCTGGTTCTTCTCTGTGCCGCTGTAACCGTTGAGGTAAACGTAGTCGAGAACCAAATCGGTGTAAACAAGGTCTGCAGCGTTTACAGGAGCAATCCGAGGGATGAACATCGCCTTCTCCTGCTCGATAAGAGCCAGGATAGCTTCACCCAGCGTCTCAGGGTCCATGAACTGACCTGCAGTGAGTTCAACCGTAGGAATCCCCTCGAAAAGGTTCGTACCGTAGAGTCCGTAGTAGGCATCAGCCGAAAGAGTCAGCTTCATGCGACCGTTCTTCATCTTGCGAGTGGCAAGACCAAAGGGATAAGGAACAAGTCCTTCGAGGAAGATGCGATAGTTACCGAGTCCCCTTTCACCGTACGAATGGATAGGAAGTGCATCCATTGCCGAGGTGAGAGCGGGGCGAATCTGGTCATTGCGAATAGCCATTAGATTTTCATTTCTTGTTGTTTTGTCGGGCGTTCAAGTAACCCCGTTGGTTTCTTACAAGTGAGACTATACTCCTCCAAAATCTGGTTGTCAACTCTGATCCCGCTAAGTCAGAATCAACTTGCTTGTTTTTATGACTTAGCGGGGTTACTCATAAAAACTGAGAAACTGATTATGACTAAAGACTTGCATCGAACTACTAACCTTGGTAGGTTGATCCTCATTAGCCCTAATATCGATGGACGCCAGGAGAAATAATGTACAAGAACACCTACTCTTACCCTGATGGCGATGCAGTCACTCTTTCTTGCGAGCTCCGCCACTCTGATTGGACTACGCCCAACATCCCGCTTGGCTTGATTCAGGTCATTATTGACCCCAGCTTCGTACCTGTTGCAGACGAGATTGGTCCTGATAACAAGTGCTACGTGGATGTCCATTACTCAGTTGATATGGTTACCAACATGGGAACCATCCAGGTGAACAACCGCCAGGCTGTAGCACACTCAGCTCATGAAATCATGGGTCGGCAGAAGGATGTCGCCCGGATGCTGCAGACCATTTCGAGGTAAACCCCACGGGGAGGAAAAGCTTGTTTCGAAGTAGCTTCTCCTCTCCGTCCTTGATCTGTTAGATACATTGTATGGGAATACAGAAATGCCGATCCAAAAAGCATCAGATGGGTGGATGCGGCGATCCTCGCTGCCCTGAAGGATTATCTATCAAACATGCGATGGATAAAGCCCTGAAAGATCAAGACATCAGCACTTACCTAAAAGTCAAAGAAATGAGTAACCCTGAAGCTGTCATGCTCATGGAGCAGGATGGTTTCGCGGCTTTGAGGTTGAAAGATGCTGTCACCGGCGGAAGAGTTCTTGTCCATGTTCCTTTGACTCGCCCAGATTTAGTCGAGCAAGTACAAGCGGTAGACAAAACTGTCATACCTTCTTTTGATAGCGTTGAGGACATAGAAGCCTACGCTTATGCAACATACCCTGAAGGCTTGCGTTATCAATTGTATGAAGACACTCTGAATGGATACACTTCAGTCACTGTAGACATCAAAGTCGATGCTGATTTGAGAAGTTACGGAATTGGCCGTCATTTGCGGAGTATCCTGATGAAGCATGCAGATGAGAACGGCAAATTCTTATCTGGAGTACCTACCAACGTAGGAGATGGAACCATTCCAGAGAATTCAGACCGTGCTGAAGCGAAACATGCAAATGCGTTATCTCATCGAAACAGGTTGGTGAAGTTTTACTTGGATACAGGGTATGAGTACAACTACTGCTACAGGTCGGCTTTGTCTGTTGACTGGTTGACTAAAGAGCGTTTTCCTACCAACTCTGAATGGGAAGCAAAGTTCAATGAACCAGCCAGACAGTTCCTATCCCAGACTGGTTTTTATGTACGCTGGCCGAACAACACAATACCAGCGAAGATGCTTGCAAAGTAGCTTGTAAGTCTCAACCGAATGAGATTGCAGCTTTTGTGCGATTATCGAACAGCCGGCAACCCCAGTAGGTCCAATGACCATCATCATGCTGGCGGTACAGCTGAGGAGAGTCAGACCGAGATTGAACGGCACAAACAGCAGAATCGAAATCAATAGTGTCTGCCGTCCCTAAAAGAACAGCTGGCGAGTTCTCACCCGTTGCGTTATAACCTTCAGACCATACAGCGAAAATCATAGTTCAACCTTTCTTTACTTAGAGTATAAAGCAAAACTCATCACTATCCTAATCCGCTTTTTAGGGTGGACGCATCTTTGTTTTCCTGGTACAATGATAAGGTTAATTCTTCTATTTTGAAGAAGCGTTGAGAGAAAAGGTTGATGTTATGGAACTTGTACGTTATTCAGGATCAAGCGATTGGTCGGCACTGTATATTGATGGCAAACTGGACAAAGTGGGCGACCATTATCTGATTGATGAGCGAATCAGTGCTCTTCTTCAGGTAGATGTCAGAGACAGTGACTCTTTCATGCAGGGTGGCGACAATTACTCTGATGTAGCGAAAACTCTTGATGAGGTTGAGCAGTTTGAGACAGGGCAGTCAGCTGCTGAGCAGCTTCGTGCTGAATTGTTGGCTCAGGCAGCTGTTCTTCAGGCTAAAGCAGCTGAACTTACTAAGCAGGCAAACAACTAAAGCCAGCTAAGCTCGCGTTAAGTAGCAAATCCCTCCACATTCTGGTGTGGAGGGATTTGCTACTTAATTTTCATTTGAGTCGAAGTACCTTCTTGATGAGATTCTTCGGCTTAGGTGTTGCTACGGAAGGAACCATGTAGGTAGGAATTTCCATGTCTTTGAAGCTGAAGTATGCAATTGTTGCAGTGTAGACCAAAGCTTCGTTATTGCTGTGACGTTTCGTGTTGTCTTCGATTTCTTGAAGGTAGGCTTCTTCCAAAGCTGCTTCACCTGAATCAACTCGACGCTGCTCGGCTGCACGACGTGGAACCAGCACACTCTGAGTGTACTCAGCAAGCTTACGGTAGCGAGTGCAAAAAACTTCAGTACGGACAACGACAGTGGTAGTTTCTGTCACCACTTCATCTTCACTGATGTCGACATTAGTAGTGGTGACAGTGGTCTTCTCTTCAATTTTGTAAGAGACCGCACTGTTGCGAGATTCTGCTCCGTAGTTCTTCTCAGCAGAAGCAATTGCTGTGTCTCGGTTGTTGATACCGTGACCCATGTCATACCACTCACTGTAACGATAGATGAAGTCATGGTCAAACTCATCCCAGCTGATGGCAACACGATATCCACGTGTGGTGGCGACAGGCATTTCTCTCCAAGTTGATAACCAAGACTGCTATTGGTTATATGCTATCTGAAGAGAATGGTAAAAGCAACCTTAGCTTCAAACGTTTTGAGCTATTTTTGCTTCTTCCAATGTTTTACCTGGCCAAATATATTCTAAGTTGTCAGGAACAGGGCGACCTAAAGCTAAGGCATAAAACTCAGAGTCTTTTCTTAGCAGATTCGAGATGTGTGCGTTATGGAAGTCTTCGTTACCAAACCATTCTGGCATTTCATAGTTTCCTGCAGCGTAGTCTTCCAGCTGCTCTGGGGTGAACAGTGCACAAGATTTTTCCCAACAGGTATCTTTATAGCCTCGAACACCTACCCATTCTTTGATAGTTTCTTCTTGGTATTTGAGAAGGGCTAACTCATAGCCTTCCCACATACGAGAAGCTGGGTGACGAGCCCATCCGCCATGTAGACCGCCTTGTGAACCAAGAAGAGCTTTGAGAATTTGATATGTCTCTACTCTCTGTTTTCCTAACCTTTTGTAATCAAGAGCTTGAACTGATGCTTCGAAATCTGCGTAAGGTAAAAAGGTTTGCATGTGTCCTGTCCATGTCCGTTGAGTACAATTTGTAGCCAACTTATCTTCTCTAAATGTAACCATTATGGGGGGTCAAAACATTCCCAAAGTGGACGTTATGCCACTTCTTTTATGGCTTTTAAAGTGGTAAGATAGAGATAAGGAAAAGAAGGAATAACGATGAGCAGAAAAACAAAACGCTATGCAGAAATCAGGCGGTTGATTCTCAAAGGAAGAGAAGATGCAGCTAAGGTAGTCCAAGGAAAGAGCCGCAAGGGAGCTGAACATCGACTTGTCGATTACAGCATCTACGAAGAAGCTTTCAGGAAAGCCAAGAAAGCTGCTAAGAAGAACAAATAGAAGAAGGCCACCTTTATCAGGTGGCCTTCTTCTATTTCGGATGATATCAAGCTGGATTTCTTCTCATCCTGAACGGGTGAAAAAGTCTCTCCCCATAAAGTTCCTTCAATAGAGAATCAAATTCTTGTAAGGCTTGACGAGCATCGTTTGTAGGGTATCTGCTCATACCGTTCAAGAAAACTCGCATACGTTTAGGCGATGTCTCGTGAAGTAAGCCAGCAGCTGCAGCTGACGCAATCTGCAAATCTTTCTTTGCGGTTGTCTTCCGGTCATCTTCGTAGTATTTTTTGATGTCAGCTGTCACCATGGAAACATTACGACCCAACTCTTGCGAGAATTGCCAGTTGGTCAAAACCAAAGAATGTGTTTCTGGGTAGATAAGAAAAGCATCTTTCGTAGGAGCTCCGTGTGCATAGCCTGCATCATGAGTGTTCCCTAAGGCAACCAGCATTCGCCTGTACATCCAAGCAACATCTTTAGCACTGATTCCTTTGGGGTAGTCCTCAGCAACTTCGGTCAAAGAGTAGAACTCTTTTGTACTTGGCTGTGCAATTCCAGAGAATTTGACACCTTTATCCTGCTGGATGTGGAAAGCATCTAACGTTTCAGGGAAGAACTCAATGTAGTCAGCAGGGATTGCTGCCCTGATTGTCTTCAGATTCTTTGTACCTTCAATCAGCGCTGTACTGATTTTTGGATGTGTAGCAATGACCAAGTTTACTTTTGTCTGCCCTGCATCATACGTTGCATCATAAAAATTGACACCATTGTTTGCTCTACGTGGTTTGGAAATCAGGTATGAGTGCTTTTTGGTGATGATGGTGTCATCGGGAATGGTTGATGCAGCAGTATGACTACTTCCAGCTTTGGTTGGTGTGGGGTCGTTGCGTTTAGTCCAGATGAGATTGACATGAACGAAAGCTTTTTCTGCTTTGTCTTTGTCATTTGGGTGTAAGTCTGGGTGTGTTTGCTTGAGAAGCTGACGTAGCTCTTTCTTTGTACCGTCAACGAATAAGTCGGTGAAGAGTGTCGCTGCGAGAATCTTGTCTAAGGTAAGCATCTTTTGCCTTTCTGTTCTCCATAATACCAATGTAAACAGTATCGGCTCATTTTTAGTCACTTTGACGCAAAATCTACAAGGCTCCCTCAATTGCCAAATAAATACCTGCACATGCAGCTACTGAAATGATGAAAACCGTCAAACCTAACATCGCTAACAAAACTGTATAACCATTCAACATTTGTCTCATAGCGCCAGCAGACAAAAGAAAAGAGGCCACAGCGAATACAGCAGCAGCCAAAGCTGAGATAATGACCCATGACTCAGACAGGACATCCTGACCTGGAGTAGTGAAATATTTGTAGGCGATATAGCCGAAGATACCAGTAGAGATGAGTTGAGTAAAAAAGGCTCCACCTGACAAGTTGGAGGATGTTTTGTACTCTGCCTTAGTAGCCATCAGCTTTCTTCTTATCGATCATAAACCTAATCCAGGAAGCTATCGGGAGAAAAATACAATCACCGATAATATGCTGGTATTGTTGCTCCAACGAACCCAGAAACCATAGGAATGATAAGAACTCTTAGCCTTTCAACCTCTTCAGTTCAGCCAATGAAAGCTGAAGCAGCCTTCAAGGTAGCCAAACAAACAGGGTACGGCGGAATTGAGCTGATGGTCTCTCCCAGCAGAGAAATACAAAACGCTGACTACATCAAAGAATTGATCCAGAAATATCAGCTTCCTGTTACCTCAGTACATGCACCGACCCTTCTTCTTTGCAAATTTGTATGGGGAACAGAACCAGGACACAAGCTAACGAAGTCTGTTCAATTCGCTGAAGAAATAGGTGCAACAAGTGTCGTGGTACACCCACCTTTCAAAAACAATCCTTACAGTAAAAAGCTCATCTCACATGCCAACAGCTTGAACGCTGATTCATCTGTCGATGTTGCTATTGAGAACATGTTTCCTTGGTCCTTCAATGGCAAATCTCGTGAAATGTACGGTCCTACCTATGAAGAAACAGCTGAACAGACAACCCATCTTACTTTTGACTTCTCCCATGCTTCTTTGTCCGGAATGAACGTCATGCAGTTCTTCGCAAACTATCATGACAAAGTTCGCATCATTCACCTCACAGATGGCAGCACTCGAAAAAATACGCGAAGTGACTCCATCAAAGACGAACACCTTCTACCTGGAGAAGGTGACATGCCGATTCAGGAAGTGTATGAACTCCTGAACAGAAACAACTGGCAAGGTGAAACTGTTCTGGAAATCAACACCCGAAAACACAAAACCATTGCTGCGAAAATACCTTCCTTCGAAAAATCGCTCAGCTACTTCAACCAAGTAGCCAACACCGAAGAAGCTTTTCCTGAAGCAGCCTGAAACCAGGAAGTCATCATGAAATACCAGCTAAGCGTGGATAGAAGCATTCCCCAGGGAGGAACAGTCCCAGTTTGGGCGAAGCTTTACGAAATCATTGATACTCACAACAACGTTGACTACAGTGTAGCTCCAGTACCATTCATTGAAGAAAACCACACTGTAACTCTTATTGGTCCTCATTGGGGAGTCAACAGACACGAATCAGAAGATGTCAAAGAACTCTCTCGTGAATACCCTGAAAGCATCTTCACCCTCACTCAAGTTTCGGATGTACTAAACAGTTCACATTTTGACGACCTGAGAAACTACACCAAAACTGATTACCAAGACGGTAGAGTTCTGCGGGTCCACAAACCGAAACCCATCGAATGGACAGTAACAGCTGAGTATCAGAGCATCTGGTAACAGCTACTTCAAAAGAGGCGGCTTCTCCAAAGCAGCAAGAATATCCTTCGACATTTGCTTCACTTCGTAGTTAGTGAAAGAGGACTTCTTGCTGCTTTTCGTATGCATAGAAACAGCTTGTTTTCTGGCTCGTTCCTGCACTTGGTCTAAAGCTTGATTCTTCTTCTTCAGCTGTCGAATTTCATTCTCATACTGAATCAGCTGCTCAACTAACTCGTTCAAGGTTTTAGGTGTGGAAGACATGCTGCATCTATCGGAACTAAACTGTAAGGTCAATAGCTGGCTTGGAACATCTCCCCAAGAACAGCTAAACTCAGTTCAGCAAAATTGCGTCTCCAAGGTAAAGGACTGAGCTCTTCAGCTCTAAGTACATTGAATGACTCTTTCTGCAAAGATGGAATGAGCGACCCTACGATGTCATTCTTGTTTGCTGAACGGGCAGCCAAGAACACTTGAATAGACTGTTCGATGTTGTCAACAGTGACGTTGTTGATAATAAGATTCAACGACATGAACAATGAGTCACCTCTGAATGTGTTCCATGGAATAGCATTAGGGTTGTACATCAAAGCCTCATAGTTTGGAAGCTTCAGGTCTTCTAACCACTTTATATACTCTTTACCTGCTTCATCTCCTACACAAGATTTGACTATCATAGGCGCCATGGATTTAGTTTTCTCGGTAACTTGACCCAACATTCGAGCAACGTTGTCCCATTGACGCATAGATGGCCATGCTCGGCCAGCTTTGTCAGGGTCGTCAGGGATGTTGTTGATAAGGTGCTTGTTTTCAGTCAGGAAACCTACAATGTAGCCTCGGTGCTTTTTCTCAGCTTCCGACATTGGGTTGTTCCAGTTTACTTTCATGCCAGCAAACCAGTCAGACACGGATGGTACAAAATCAAGATGAGCTAAACGGTTCGCTGTTGGCGGTGCCAGTTGCCATCCGTCAGCTGCTTGGGAAGGAGGGTTACCAGCAGCAATAATGAGAACGTTCTTCTCTAGGAAGAACTTGCCGATGCGTCGGTCTTGAATGAAAGTAAGCAGAGCTGCCTGAACAGGTGGTGTTGCGGTAGTGATTTCGTCAATAAAAACACAAGCCCCTGACTCAGGATGAGCTCTGGCGTACTCATTTACTTCATGGAACCAGTCAGGCATCGTGAAAGCAGTAACAGTGACGCCATCATCCAGCTTCGTGAGAACTGGTAAACCTGCGACATCTGTAGGGTCCATCGTTGAACCAATGAGCGTCCTCATGAGCATGTTACGTTTACGCATAATGGCGTTAATCAAAGCAGTTTTACCCACACCAGGACCAGCCCATAGGACAGGTGTGATTCTTGTGTCCAGGGCAATCTCGATGAAGTTCATGTACTTCTTTGTGACGGAAGAGAATCCTACGAAAGGACCGTCAACATCTATTACTGCTTGCTCTAATCTATCTTCCATGTCGCCAATTCTTATGAATGAACCGATTTTAAAGTAAGACTGCAACTAATTTTTCAAGCCAGCTCTCACCCATGTCAGTAAGTTTTTTCAACGAAAGGTCATCATGGTTCAAACCAGATTGCAGCTGACCGAAGACGAAGAAAAATTCTACCGACTCCTTATGTATCGGGTTGTGAGTGATCCAAATTACGGCCAACCTTTCCTCAGCAAAGCCTTTTATCGACTGATTCCAGTTTCTGTTGAAGGCTCTAAAACTATGAGTGTGGATGAACACTGGCGATGCTACATCGACTTCGCTGAAATGCAAGCAAAAGGGATTGACTACGCCTCAGGAATCCTCAACCATGAAATCTGGCATCTCCTACGAAGTCACCACACAGTAATGGATCAGCTTCCTGCTGCACCAAAGGGATACCACAAAAACGTTCTTAGTAATTTAGCTGCAGATATCGAAATCAATGACGACCTTCTTGACCTGCTACCACAATCCGCCATAGCACCTCAACGAGCAACTTTTCAGCAGTACCGAAACAACCAAACAATTCATCAGTACTACAACCAGATGATGGGTGATTTGGACCATATTGCGAAGGACTTCCCCAGTATCTTAGCCGCAGACCACCCTGACAGCCCTGCAAACGCTCCTCAGCCTGAAGAAAAGCAGCCATCAGAACAACCTGACCCTCAAGAAGACAAAACTCTTCAGAAAGACGACAGTAGCCCCGACTCATCTTCTGGAGAAGGGGATTCATCTGATAAATCAGAATCTGAATCGCCTGAAAAGAGTCCTTCTTCTCAAGGGAAGCCTGACACAGATAAAGAAAGCTCTGAACAAAAACCAGACTCTTCATCTACAGAGGAAGACACCGCAGAATCAGAAGACAGTGAAGAAAGTAGTACTGGTTCAGGAAATGACGAATCGGATGAGTTAGATGAATCGGAAAGTGATGCTGGCTCTCCTGGCGAATCATCTGATGGTTCTGACGATGAAAACGCCGACGAAGTAGAAAACGAAAACTCTTCTGGAGATGGAGACTCCTCTGAAGAAGATTCTGAGTCTTCTGATGGTTCAGAAGGTTCCCCGTCTGAAGGTCCTGGCAACTCTCAGCCAAGTTCCAGTTCAAACTCAGAGCAATCAGAGAATTCTGAAGACTCATCAAATAGTTCAGGTTCGAGTTCAGGTGAAGGTTCAGGTGAAAGTTCAGACTCTGGTGAAATGTCCCAGGAAAAGCCGCCTAAAGATTTTTGGGATGAAGGAACTTGTGGTGGAGCTGCTGGAACCAAAAAGCCATATGAACTACCTGCCGAAGCTACTGACGAGATAGATGATGATGAAAAAGAGCAGATTCTTTCAGATGTGGCTCAAGCTATCGAAAAATCTCTGCAAGAGATGGAAGCTTCAGGCAAAGGAGTTGGTTCAAGTCGTCATAGCACTCTTCAAAAAGTGAGTAAATGGGCGAAAAATCAACTCAAGGCTAAGCCCACTCCATGGAAAGATGAGTTCAGAGGTCAGTTCCAGCAAGCTGTTGCTCAATCAAGAGGAAAATTAACCTACGTAAGAAGTAGACCAGCTCGCCGGCAACCTGTACCTGATATCATCTACCCTGCTTTACGTTCACCAAATCCTACAATTGGTTTAGCTATTGACGTTTCAGGCTCCAACCGTGGAAATCTTCAAGTCATCCTGGTCGAAGTCATGGAAATTATGAAAGCCGCTGGGGTTAGAGGTAAGGACATTCTCGCTTTCACTGTCAATGTTGGTGTAAGTGATGTTAAACCAGTGAATAATCCTCTGCTCTTGCTTGACAAACTTCCTGTTGGAGGAGGAACACGAATGAGACCAGGATATGTCAAACTTGCTGAGTTAGGTCAAGACATCTCAATTCTCATTACAGACGGTTATGTTGATGATTATCCTAAAGAACAGCCTAAAGGTAGAAAGAAGACCAAGTTTATTACTTGCATTGTTGATGACGAACACAGCTTCTCTAAGCAAAGAAACATTGACAAAGCCAAAAAGATTATGGGCAAATGGTGTTCCATCATCTCCATTGTTACTTCAAGGCTGAAGAAGTAAATTTAGGTTCAACACACAAGGGAGAACGACTCAGAGGAGACTATCTTAGTGTCTGTGACATCATCTCTTTCTGGAGCTACAACTGACACGTTGAGAACTTTAGTTCCCTGGACATAGAAAGACTCTGCAAAGTTCAGAGATTCCCCTGCTGGAAGTATCCAGCTATCTTCGTTAATATCGAATTGGTCAATGAGATATGCTGGATAACCCATTTTTACGTGAGGTGCTTCTTTTACTGGAGTGACTGTAGCTGCAAGTTCATCTGTTCCTTCGAAGCTTGCTTTCACGTAGAGGCCGAATAAGTCAACATCTTTATCTGAGTTGTTGGTTACAGTGAATTGCACTACAGCGATGTTAGTCCCTCTGGGGAACTTATCTTCTTCATTATCATTCAGCCAAAAAGAGTGTCCTGTAGATGATGTTCTATGGACAACAGCCGCTTCGAAGGCAAGAGATTTGTTGACTTGGGCCTGGGCAAAGGATATCACTCCTCCAAGTTCATCTGAGAGAGGTCCTCCTTGAGCTGAGGTAATCAGGTAAGGAGCTGAGCCATACAGCAAAGAAGATGTCAATAACCCCATCAGGGCAACAGGCATTAGCCTCTTTGATACGTTAACCATAAAAACGTTATCGGACGCTTTGATAAAAGTCTGATATAGAAGCTTTGTTCTACTGAAGTATTCGCATGTTGGATAGCATTAGAATATGTGTTTCGAATACATCTTCGCTTTTTATGGTTGTAAAATTAGGACAAGTGTTCTAAAATTTTTTTTTGCTTCTGCTGTTAACTAGTTAACTAGTTAACAGCAGAAGACACTCTTTTGAGTAGGTGACTTACGTTTTAACCTTTCATCATGATAGTGAAAGTTGACTCTGATTTGCTGGGTGTTTGCATTCTGTAAACACTGGGAAGTCTTCCACAGGAGAGTAACGTTAACGACAAATATCCCCTGAAAGGAAAATCAGCGTCAAAGACAAATTTCTGTAAAGAAACGATTTTCCTTTCAAGGGATAGCAAATTGTATGATCTACGCATCTCACTCCACCATGTGGAGGCTATCATTGGAATTCTATTTCCAATCAGGACCGGGTAAAGACGATGAAGTATTTTCCTGTGATTGTTCAGGGTGTTGCATTCGGGTCTGCCTTTACTACAACAACTTCAAATCAAGATTACTCTTGATCCTCCTTTTTCAGGAGGCGTTCGAACAGTACATTTCGCTTTCGCATCTCACTACACCCGGTGACTAACCGGTGGGCCCATTTCGTATACCCGGAAGATAGCTACCACTCTCCTTCCGTTCCAGTCATTCAACTGGCAGAACATCCTATATTTTCGTCACACATCAATCACGTTGTGTTTTCGTTGTTTTCATGCAGGAGATATCTATCGGAGGTAAAAACCGAAAGAACTCCTTTCAGGGCAAAACTTGGAAACCGTTTTGGATTAAAGCTTCTTCCTGAAGAATTACAACTGTACAGTCAAAAGATTAGTAGGCTCAGAAACAGTTGATTGACGAACTAACATGCACCAATCCTTCTCTTTCAGGGAAGATAGCTGAAACTGTTGAAAATAGTTCACTTTTGATCCATGCCAGAATCATGTAATTACCTGATGAGAACTCGAATATTGAACCGAAACACCCCTCTTTTTGGGGAGTATTTATGCCGCTTCAGGCATCTAAAATAGTTTCTGACCGAGTTTAATTTTTCTTTTAAATCCCTGGTCACGTCGGCGTTTCGCACAAAACTTTTTCCGGATTTTTCTTGTCATTGTCAGTGGTAGTGTGGTAGAGTGTACTTACACAACAAACAACACAACTGCAAGCCACATAAGCATCCCACAACAATGCTTGGCTTGCCTAACAAAGGACACACATCATGGCTACATTTGTATCTAAGAACCGTCGAGCTGTTACAGGCATTGCTGCAATCTCTCTTGCAGCTGGTGTACTTGCTGGGTCTCTTGCACTGACAAACCCCAACGTGGTTGCAGGTTTCTCTGCAAACGCCGCAGAAGTTGTCACAGGTCAGACTCCTGCAGTTTCTGTAATGGTCAACTCCAGCGAGTCCTCTGCTGGTGTGTTCGCTGACTAATAAGTCAACGCTCGCAACAACTCAATAAGCGTTGATCCTACACTAAACACCGATCATTATTAGTGTAGGATCAACGTACCCTTTTAACGAAAAAAGGAAGAGATTTGACTTCGCCCCTCGAATAGGGTATGCTCATGCAGGTATAGAACTGTTAGGAGAACAGACAATGCCCGTACTGGGATTAGATTTTGATGACACGGTATTCCATTACCTTAAAGGCCTTCAGGCTTTCATCGTAAAGAAGGAATCCGCCTTCTTCAAAGACATGACACTTGAACAGATTGACTCACACTTCCCTGAGCTGGAATCCTATGACAAGTTCATCTGGACACTCATCGGAAATGACCGCAGCAAGTTCGAGCAGTACCACTGCGAAGCTGTAGAGGCAGGTCTTTTCAAAGACCTTGAAGTCATGGACAACGCTTCTGCCGTTCTCCACAAGCTCATCAAAGAGCATGGCTTTGAGATTTATGGAATCACTAAGCGGTTCGTCCGAAACGGACAGCATGCTCGTGTGCTGACCGACACAGCCATTTCGCTGGACAAGCATGACATTCCTTTCCACGACATCATGTTCGTGCGAAACAAGGTTGATGTCATGGCAGATGTGTACCTGGATGACTCGCCTGGCAACATCAACGCCCTGCGAGCAGCTGGACGCACAGTGGTAGTCTTCGACCAGAAGTACAACCGAGACCTTGCAGGGCCTCGTGTAAGCAACTGGAACGAAGCATACGACCTCCTTTCCACCATGTTCTAATCTCCAACGTAAGAAAGCCCCTCAGGCACTCTGAGGGGCTTTCTTGTTTGCACTACAACCTGTTTAGTTGCGAGGTCTCATAGTTGCTACCATAGGGCAAACAAAAGGGTCGCTGTTCGTAGACAAACCAACTTTGTTCAGATACGCAATCACAATCCCGTAAGACTCAAACAAGCCTTTCTCAGTGTAAGGAATGTTCTTCTCCGCACAGAACTCAATCACAATCTCACGAGCACGCTTCAATGAAGGACGAGGCATCGAAGGGAACAAATGATGCTCAATCTGGTAGTTCAAGCCACCCATCAAGTTGTCCTTCACCCAAGAAGGTCGTACATTGCGTGAAGTCAAAACCTGACGCTCCAAGAAGCTCACCTTAGAATCCTGAGGAATCAACGGCATGCCTTTATGGTTAGGAGCAAAAGCTCCACCCATGAACAGTCCAAAAGTCATCATGAACACAAGCCAAAGAATTCCACCGAAAATAGGACCGAAAAGCAGAAGCAACGCTGCAATTGGGACACCCTGACGAACAACCATCATGGCGAACTCAGCAAAACGGTACTGTACAGGATTCTTAGTGTCAGACTTACGGACAACCGCTAAGAATGAATCCAGCAGCAAATCAAACGCAGTCATGGTTAACAAGAACGGGAACAGAACTCCCTGATTTTTGGTCACCCAACGTTCAGGAGCTTTCTTCTCCATCATATCCTCCGTGCGGAATGCCAGAACGCGAATATGAATGTCAGGGTCTTTGTGAATTTGATTAGGAGTCACATGATGTTGGTTGTGTTTCTTCATCCAAAACCCATATGACAAACCGGCAAACAAGTTCGCAACAACACGGCCGTAGAAGTCGTTTCTTTTGTTAGACAGGAACACCTGACGATGGGAAGTCTCATGGGCGATGAAACCGTACTGAGCAGCACACATTCCAAGCAGAATAACAATAGGCAAAGCAGCCCACCACCAGGAATGAGCTAACCCAAGAGTCACTGCTCCGCCCCACAGGAGGACAGACACAGCACTGATAATAGCAAAACGCTTCGTGTAGAACGAAGGTTTCTTCTCCAGCAGGTTCTCCGATTTCACTCGTTTGAGTAACTCTGAGTAAAGAGAAGGCGTGGAGGTTGTAGCGACAAGGGATGGCATTATAGCAGCCTAACAGAAAGATGGGATAACCAGGGTTAAAGCTGTTATCGGTGAATGCCCAAGCCAACAGTGACAAACACGGTATACCCACAGAAAAGTCAGGGACATTTTTTCGAAACTACCGATAGTTATGTAGAGAACGAAAGGTAACCCGCCATGTGCAAACTCCGCCCAGGTCCAAGATGCTCCGACTATGCAGTTGGAACACTTGATGTCACGCAGAAACGTTTGGAGAGAACCAAGAATGAACTCTCCGAATACAAAGAGAAGTATGCCGAATCACTCGCCAAAGAAGGCGAAGACGTTGGCAAACGTGACGCTATCCGCATCAGCAAAAAAGAGCGTCTTGAAGGTGTTGTTGAAGCACAGGAGCAAGCGTTAGCTGAAGCCGAGTTCGAATACCATGCCTGCCCAGTCGGCCAGAAAGAGCTCAACGAAGACTTAGAAAAAGCAACCACTGAAGGTGACGAAGCCAAAGTTCAAGAACTCACAGCCCGTCTCGAAGCTGGTAAAGAATACCGTGCAGCTCAGAACAAAGCTCTCAGGACTCTTGACAAAGTTGAAGAAGAACAAGGTCCTGAAGTTGCTCAGACAGTAGCCATGGACATGTATGAAGAAGCTTCAGAAGAAGAAACAGAAGCTCTCATTGGTCTGCAACAGTCAAGTGTAGAACTCGAAGCAGCCCGAGCTGAACGAGAAGAATATGAAAAGGCTTTGGAAGAGTACCGTGCGAATGACCGCATCGATACACCTGAAGAAGAAGCCGCAAAAGCTCGTAAACGTAAAATGATGCTCACCCTCATCGTTGTTGCCGGTGCCAGTGTTCTCGCTTTCAGTCTTGCCCATCAAGCAGCTACAGGTAAAAAATCTTCAATCATCCAGTACGGTCGCTCCATGGCTATGCGTCAAGCAATGATTGGTGGTCGTCGCACCATTGGTAACCTCATCCAAGGTGACCAGAAAGAACTCGACGCCCGTGAACGTCGTGGTGAACAAGAAGCTGAACGTCGTGCATCAAAAGCAAGAGAGAAAGTTCTCCAGAAAGCTGAGCAGGACAAAATTGTTGCCAGCCGCAACGCTGCACGCCAAGCAGAGCGTGACGGTGAAATTGAACACCGCCGTCTTCTTAGAGAAGAAACTCGTCAGGCTGAAGAGCAGCGTCGTAAAGATGAATGGGAGCATTACCAGAAGCTCTCCACCATCGAACTGCCACCAGAGGTCATGCAGGAGCTCCGCAAACGAGTACGTCAGCCGCGAAAAACAGAGCCAGCCCCAACCGCTGATGCTCAGCCTCAGCCAAATCAATAACCTGTGGTAGCATAGAATATATGACTCGATGAAAGGTAGTTCCCATGGTAGACGCACGAATTAAAGGAGCAACATACGGATTCGCTTACGGCGACTCATGGGGAAACCAGGCAGAGTTCCAGTCCCATGCTCAGAACATCGATGAACATGCAGAATTTCCACAATTAGCAAAAGTCACAGACGACACACAAATGTCACTGTACACTCTCTATGCCATCATGTTCGAAGTAGAGAACGCCCCAGAGACAGTCACCGCATTGCACAAAGATGAAGACAAAAGAAACTACATCCGTCGTGCGTTCGCTGAATCCTATCTGGAGTTCGCCAAAGACCCAGACAACAACCGTGCACCAGGAATGACATGCATGAACGCTCTGAGCAGCTACAGCCAGCTCAAAGTGCATGAAAACTATCGTGAAGAACCCCTCAAAGGGAACGAAGGTTGCCATGACAACTCCAAAGGTTGCGGAGCCAACATGAGAGTAGGATGGTTAGGTTTACTCCCCCTTTCACAGGAAGACATTGTAAACCTCTCCATCCTGCAATCAGAAACAACACATGGTCACCCTTTAGCTCTTTCCTCAAGCGTACTCACAGCTCTCACGGTGAAAGCAATCTTCGAGAAAGAAATCATCTCCGGTTCAGGAACATACCTGGACTGGGCTGAAAGCAAAACCAGAGAACTGGCAGATGAGTTAGATTTGAAAGGCTCAGACGCCCCAGGTAGTTGGTCAGCCAGTTATCGTGAAGGACTTACAGAACTACTCAAATTCATTGACACAATCAGAAACAACATCCCAGCGTTCCTCCAGTCTGGTCCAAATGATGACATCTGTGAATTCTTCGGAGGAGGATGGGTTGCAGAAGAAGCCTACATCAACGGCCTACTCGCAGCAGACTACCTATCAGACAACCCTGTAGAAGCTGTTCGTCGTCTTGTCTACACTTCAGGTGACAGTGACTCCATCGCAGCATTCGGAGGAATGTTCATTGGTGCAGAAAAAGGGTTCGATGTTTACCCAGCAGAATGGGAAGCACATCTGGAGAACCGTTACACAGAAGAGCTTACTGAAGTAACAGAGTTCCTCAACCGAGTCAACTAACACCAGAAGAAGCAGTCAGAGTGCCAAGCGAATGCTCTGACTGCTTCTTCTCGTTAACTTCGAAAAATGCTGAAGAAACACCCTGATTGGTAAGATGAGAACATGTCTAAAATAACTCCAGTTTTCCTCACAATCTCAGTACTTGCCTTCGGAACAGCGTTCGCTGCAGCAAACATTGACTTCAGCTCAACCCCCTCAGAAGAAGACAACACAACAGCCAGTGCAGTCGAACAGGCAGAAGTCACAGCCCTTGGTGACGAACTTCAAGCCGAATACGGAATTGAATTCACAACAGAACAGCTTACAGACCTCAGATGCGACACCATCCTATTCTCCACAAAATGCTATGAAGGACCCATTGCATCAGGAACTGAACGATTCGGATCAACAGACTACACAAAATCATCAGGTGAGGTAGTCACTATCAACCTTTACGCAACACCAACAACTCCTCTTATTACAGAAGACACAGCCGGCTAAACAACCCGCTAAAGGCCTGACTTTCTGGCAAAAACAGGAACAAAAACTACCACCCCAAACGTTAAACCAATAGAACAAAAACACCACGAAACTAGAGAGACACATGGCTAAAACACTATACGCATGCACCAACTGCAAAGCAACCTACCCAAAATGGCAGGGTTCCTGCAAAGCATGCGGCGAATGGGGAACAGTAGAAGAATCAACCGTTCCAGTAGCAACAAAATCAGCAGCAAGCACACTCAAGCCAGCAGCAGCAGACAGACTCAGCAAAGCAACAACAGGCGCCACACCAAAACGAGTCAGAGACATCAAAGCACAAGATGTTAAAGACCGGCTCTCCACAGGTATTTCAGAATTTGACCGCGTACTCGGAGGAGGAATTGTTGGCGGAGGAGCAATGCTGCTCGCAGGAGCACCAGGTTCAGGAAAATCAACAGTACTCGGCGCAGTAGCCCAAGGAGTAGCATCACAAGGCAAAACAGTCCTCTACGTTTCAGGTGAAGAAAACGAAACACAGATTGCCTCACGCTCACAACGAATTGGTTCCATAGACGAAAACATCTACATCCTGTCAGAATCAAACGCAGACAACGCAGTAGAAACCATCTACGACCTGCGTCCAGAACTTGTCATCGTTGACTCCATCCAAACACTGCTGTCAGGAAACAGCGAAGGACGCATTGGTTCCCCAAGCCAGGTAACAGAAGTTGCCAACACCTTCACCCAAATTGCTAAACAGCTCAACATCCCAGTCCTCATGATTGGACACCTCACCAAAAACGACAGCATCGCTGGTCCACGAGTTGTAGAGCACCTTGTAGACGTTGTACTCTACTTGGAAGCCTCCACCGACTCCCCACTTCGTCTGTTGAGAGGAATTAAGAACCGCTACGGAAATACTGATGAGATTGGTTGTTTCCAACACACCGAAAATGGGCTGGAAGAAATCAAAGACCCTTCAGGGTTCTTTACTGCCCCTCATGGGGACCGTGTAACTGGTTATGCAACCAGCGTCATGGTTGAAGGTATGAGAGCAATTCCCGTCGAGGTCCAGGCCCTTGTCACCCCCAGTCCATTGCCGAATCCGAGGAAGCTCAGTTCAGGAATTGACCACGGGCGCAGCTTGATGATTCAGGCCATTCTGGAGAAATATGCAGGCTTGAAGATTGGTGACAAGGATGTTTATGTGTCTACGACTGCAGGTGTGACTGTGAAGGATTCTTCCATTGACCTTGCGATTGCTGCAGCTTT
>Ga0308158_10000171_pt1 | contig 141046 bp, 130 predicted proteins | sample PhyBR2_FD_201038 | JGI IMG/M metagenome (GOLD analysis project Ga0308158, IMG submission 201038) | Phyllosphere microbial communities from UC Gill Tract Community Farm, Albany, California, United States - DLSLB.R2 | ecosystem: Host-associated > Plants > Phyllosphere > Unclassified | place... | reverse complement strand
TGTGCCGTTACCACACCAACTAACTAATGGGACGCATGCTCATCTTTTACCGATAAATCTTTAATATCCAAATGATGCCACTCAAATATACTATATGGTATTAATCCAAATTTCTCTGGGCTATCCCTTAGTAAAAGGTAGATTGCATACGCGTTACGCACCCGTGCGCCGGTCTCAGATTACCGAAGTAACCCTACCCCTCGACTTGCATGTGTTAGGCCTGCCGCTAGCGTTCATCCTGAGCCAGGATCAAACTCTTCATCGTATGTTTTTTATATTTTTTGATGTCGCGTTTAAGACCGTATTTTCATACGCTCTTACTCTTTTTTTCTGTTAATCCAATATGTCTATGAACTTGTCTTCTTATCTCTCGCCTTCTCTCGGAAAGCGGTTGCAAAACTAAGAACTCTTTTTAAATTATCCAAATCTTTTTTTGAAAAATTTTAAAGGCTTTTTTTCCTGTTTTACCCCTGTCCTTTTCGGAACCGGGTTGCAAAACTACAACCTTTTTTCTTCTCAATCCAAATTTATTTCTGAATTTTTTAAAGTTTTTTCTAACCTGTTTAAGAACGTTGCTTCGGTATTGCGGGTGCAAAGATATCCCCTTTTATTCCCCTTTTCCTAATATTTCTTAACCTTTTTTTAATCTTATTTTTTATACTCTACCAATCAGCTTGTTATAAATCATTTTTAACCTTCCAACACCATCTATGGATTCAATCCTTTGCCAATTACCTGGTGAAATACCGATAACATCCTCTTTAAAAAAGACCGTTAAAGCAAAAAAAGCCCGCTATTATATAGCGGGCTTTTATGAACTTTATAAAATCCGATTAGTTTTTACCTTCCATCTTAGCTTTTAATTCAGCTAAAGCGTCGATATCACCTAATGTCGTTTTTTCAGTTGCTGTTGAAGAAGTAGCTGCTTTTTCTTCTGCAGCTTTCATATTTTTCTCTTCTTCTTCACGGAAAGTTGCCGTATGTGAAGCTACAACTCTTTTGAATTCTTTATTGAACTCAATTACTTTGAAGTCTGCAGTTTCCCCTTTTTTCAACTTTTTACCGTCTTCTTTTTCTAAATGACGTGATGGAATGAAAGCCACAACATCTTCTTCGAAGTTTACAGTAGCTCCTTTATCATTTAAATCAGCGATTGTACCATTGTGAACAGTACCTACTCCGTAAGCTGCTTCGTGAGCATCCCATGGGTTATCAGTAGTTTGTTTGTGACCTAATGATAATTTACGTCCTTCAACATCCAATTCTAAAACAACCACGTCTAATTTGTCTCCTACGTTTACAAATTCTGATGGATGTTTGATTTTCTTAGTCCAAGAAAGGTCAGAGATATAGATCAATCCGTCAATTCCTTCTTCTAATTCAACGAAAACACCGAAGTTAGTGAAGTTACGAACTGTTCCTGTGTGCTTAGAACCTACCGGGTATTTAGATGTAATATCTGTCCAAGGATCATTTGTCAATTGTTTAATACCTAAAGACATTTTACGCTCTTCGCGATCCAAAGTCAAGATAACTGCTTCAACTTCATCCCCGATTTTCACGAAATCCTGAGCTGAACGCAAGTGTGTAGACCAAGACATTTCAGAAACGTGGATTAATCCTTCTACTCCTTCTGCCACTTCAATGAAAGCACCGTAATCAGCTAAAACAACTACTTTACCTTTTACTTTATCACCTACATTTAAGTTAGCGTCCAAAGCATCCCATGGATGAGCATTTAATTGTTTTAATCCTAACTGGATACGTGTTTTCTCATCATCGAAATCCAAGATTACAACGTTCAATTTCTGATCTAATTCCAATACTTCAGACGGATGGTTGATACGAGACCATGACAAGTCAGTGATGTGGATTAACCCGTCAACACCTCCTAAATCGATGAATACACCGTAAGAAGTAATGTTTTTAACAACACCTTCCAATACCTGTCCTTTTTCTAACTGACCGATAATTTCTTTTTTCTGAACTTCGATATCAGCTTCGATTAACGCTTTGTGAGAAACTACAACGTTTTTAAATTCGTGGTTGATTTTAACAACTTTGAACTCCATTGTTTTATTCACATACTGATCGTAATCACGGATTGGTTTTACATCAATCTGAGATCCTGGCAAGAACGCTTCGATTCCGAATACGTCTACGATCATTCCTCCTTTAGTTCTGCATTTTACGAAACCGTTAACGATTTCACCTGAATCATGCGCAGCAATAACGCGATCCCAAGCTTTGATTGTACGAGCCTTACGGTGAGACAATACCAACTGACCGTTTTTATCTTCTCTAACGTCGATTAAAACTTCCACTTTGTCACCTACTTTCAAATTAGGATTGTAACGGAACTCGTTTAAAGAAATAACACCTTCAGATTTTGCATTGATATCAACAATTACATCTCTGTCTGTGATTCTTACCACAACTCCTTCTACAACTTCCTCTGCATCTGTAGAGATGAAAGTTTTTTCTACTAAATCTTCGAATTCTTTTAAGTTTGAAGCATCTACTGCATCAATACCGTTTTCATAACTTTCCCAGTTGAAAGTATCCAAGAATTCTTTTGTGTTTTGTGTTTGTTCAGACATGTCTGATAATAAATTTGTATTCTGTTTATTTAAGGATTGTAACGAAGTTTTAAACAGAAGTTGTTATTGATTTACGATTCAGCTCTTTAGCACAATCCTTATCTTCTGCTAAAAAGTGGTGCAAATTTACGTCATTTTTTTTTATCTTCCTAAAAATCAATAAAAAAAGTCTGAATATTCAGACTTTTTATTTTAGAAGTTTGTTGTTAAGTTAAGCGTGAATCCGTTTGACTCCGGTACATATCTGCAAACACCTCCCACACACATTAAGCCTCCGCGCTGGCGACCATAATTTACAGCTATCCGGGTTGCTCCTTTAGAAAAACTTCCACCTACACTGTAATAATGAATACGGCTTTCGGGATGTGTATTTCCATAATTATACATATCTGTAACATAAATACTAAACATGGTATTTGGAACAAACTCTAATAACGCTGCTCCCCAATCACCTTTATCTGCGGACGCCCACATATTTTGCAACTGTAATCGTACCGAACTTGTTTCAGAGAAATTATATAAACCTTCCACACTAACAATATCTGTTTTCACCTCGTCAAACTTTCCTTCTAAGACAGGAGCATTGTAATATTGATTCATGTACATGGTAATAGTCTGAAAATTGGATGTCCAATTCTTTCTTATTTCAACAGCAATATCAGAATAATATTTCTCTCCCAATTTCAAAAACTCATCCTCTAGCTTATTGTTAGCAAAATCATAAGTTGATTTCAATCCACCCCAATAAGACCCGTTAACCGCCAAATGTGTTCCATATTTACCGCCTAATGCTGTACCTTCTACGAAATCATAGTAAAAATCATATTGTCCACCTATTTCGCCATTTCTTTTTTCAAACCAGTTAATTCCACCTTGTGCTTGGTACACATAAATATTTTGTAGCGAAAAATCGTACTGTTTTGTTAATGCCGGAATATAATTGATTATACTTTTATTGTATTGATTTCCGGCCAACTTTCTCTCTGAATAGAATGACATGTTTTCCATTCTTCGAAGGTTAACACTTGATCCAAAATTACCTTTGTTATAACCTAGATTAACCAATAAGGCATTCCCATCTAGAAATGTTCCATCTACATAGTCTTCATTAGCAATAACAATATCTTTTTGTTTGTGAACATACTCTGTCCCAAAATTAAATCCACCAATCCCTAAATTAAAGCGGCCCGAGAAAGCACTAATCAAATCATTTACACCGGCATATCCTGTTTCCTTATGCTCATCTAACCTACCTACATAACTTGCCCCGAATCTAAAATCAATATTTTCAAACTTCAAAGCATCTGCCGCATTAAATTCAAGATTAGATCCCATAACATAGCTTTCCGATAGATCAAATCCCATCCCGATACGCTGTTTACCTGTAAGGGCCGTTAAATCCAGATTCTTTGTCAGGCGCAGCTTAGCATTTACTCCAAACAATGCATTGTTAATACCAAGAGCCCTGTCCTCCCAGGAGCGTAAAATTAAACCACTGCCAAACTGCTCATAAAAATGACCAAGGGTAATATTTATTCCATTATCTATATCATTGTAACGTGCATAGATCGTACCTATGTTCGCATCTTGTAAATCGGGACTGTAATTGATAATAGCTTTTGGATAATAGGATTCTATCTGTGTTCCGAATTCCCACTTATTCTTAAAATAATCAACTTTAATATACGTATTCGATCTGAATCTGTCTTCTGCTTCATTTTCTTCAATTTTGATTTTATCATCATCGAGATAATACTGGTTATTAGATTCAATACCAACGCGTACTTGTGCATAAAAGAAAGACGACGTTAATAACGTCGCCGAAAGAATTATCTTTTTCATTGATTATTTCTTACTGATTTTATTTAATTCTTGCTCGATTTTATTTTCAATTCCAGGAGTATAATTAGAATGTGTAAACATCACCTTACCTTTATAAAGAATCATTGTATAAGGTACATTCACAACATTCAACGCTCTTTTAAGTTCCTGGTTGGTATCCAGCAAAACTTCGTATTTCCAGCCTTTTGATGTTACCATAGGCTTCACACGGCTAATGGTTTTAGAATCATCAATAGAAATAGCAACCAATTCTACCCCGTAGTCTTTCTGCCATTGTGCATATCTACTTTTAATAGCCTCTAACTCTTTGATACATGGTCCACACCAAGTTGCCCAAAAGCTTACAATTACAGGTTTAGATGAATTGTTATAGTTCGCAATGTTAACAGTTTTGCTGTTCAAGCTCTTCAATGCTACATTTGGCAATTTGTTTTGTCCTATTGCAAAAGTCACAAACAACAAACAAATTGTTACTAATGATAAACGTAATCTCATGATATTTTAGCAGTTCTTTAAAAAATTAGATTCAAAACTAATAATAAAATAATTATCAAATAATTTTTTTATAATTTTTTTTTTCTATTATTTTACACTTTATTAACTATATATCAACAATATATTATGTTTACAAAAAAATTACTGCCTGTTTTACTATTCGGAATAGCGTCATTAGGTTTTGTTGGCTGCTCAAGTTCTGATGATTCTGGTGATTCCCAAAACACAGAAGTGGACTTTACAAAAGGGGAATTCAAACAAAAAGTATTAATTGAAGATATAACGTCTGCTAGTTGCGTTTGGTGTCCATTGGGTACAATCGCAATTGAAGGGTTAGAAAATTCGGAATACAAAGACAAGGTAATTGGAGTAGGTGTTCACGGTGATTTCAACCCAAACAGTGTAAAAGACCCTTTTGTATTACCAGGTCTATCAAAACTTACAAGCGCACTTAAAATGTCAGGATGGCCACATTTAAGCTTCAACAGAAACACTACTATAGCTGGTACAAGATTTCAGGAATTTATTCCCGAAACAGCTTTTGGAGCGTACACATTTTCATCTGCCGAGTTTGAAAAATTCCAGAAAAGATATGCTCTTTTAAATGAAGGTTCTCCAATTGGTATTAAAATAGAGTCAAGCTTAACTGCTACAAGCGGTAAAGTTGATGTAAGCTTAAAATTTAGCCAGAACATTAACCAAGAACTTAAATACGTTGTTTATCTACTAGAAGATGGATTAGTATTCCAACAAGCACAGCACAATAGGCTGTTTGGAGAAGAAGGAAATGGTGGAAAATGGGTAATGGATTTTGTTCACGACCATGTAGTACGTGCAACTAATAACTTTTTAGGAGAAACTATTGCAGCGGGACAAACAACAGCTAACGAATTTAAAGCAACTGTAAATTTAACATACAAAACAGAAGATCTTTCAAAGGTTAGTGTGGTTGTTGCCGTGTTAAATAAAGATGGTAAAGTAGTAAATGCTCAAAAAGCAAAAGCGAATACAACACTAGACTACGAAAAGAAATAAGAAACATATTCTCTATATCCTAAAAAACTCAGACCGAGAGGTTTGAGTTTTTTTATTTTTTAAAACCTAAACTTCAACTGTATATACTCCGCCTTTTTCTCATTCACATTGAGATTGCTTACCTGCACCCCGATCAACCGTACCGATGTTTTTAAATCCTGCTGGTGCAACAAGGTTAAGGCAGCTTCTTCAAGAAGATCCCTGTTCCTTATATAGAAAGTCGAAGTCGAACTGCGGGTGTGCAACGTAAAGTCACTGTATTTTATTTTGAGAGTCACAGTTTTACCCGCAAGATTACGCTTTTGCAGCCTTTCAGCGACCTCTTCACATATATCATACAGTTTTTCCTTGAGATAAACCACCGAAGTAAGGTTCTCTGCAAATGTACGTTCCGCGCCAATCGACTTTGGCAAACGATCCGGAACCACGGCAGAAAAACTGATACCTCGGGCCAGCTGGTAAAAATGCAGTCCTGAATTTCCAAAGTGTTCTTCCAGAAAACTCAGGGATTTCGACTTTAAATCAGCTCCCGTGAAAATACCCAGATGGTACATTCTTTCACAGGTTTTTTTCCCCACCCCGAAAAACCGTTTGATCTCCAAGGTCTCAAGAAAGGAATCAATTTCATGTGGATTGATTGTTTTCTGACCGTTGGGTTTGTTATAGTCACTCGCTATTTTAGCAAGAAATTTATTGATCGATATTCCCGCAGATGCGGTAAGGCCCGTTTCCTCAAAAATTCTTCCCCTGATTTCCCCGGCTATCAGCGTAGCACTTTTCAATCCTTTCCTGTTCTCCGTAACATCCAGAAAAGCCTCATCAAGTGCCAGGGGCTCTACCAGATCGGTATATTCCAGGAATATCTTACGGATTTGACGCGAGATTTCACGATAACGTTCAAAACGATGTGGAACAAAAATAAGTTCAGGGCATTTCTTTTTCGCAAGCTTCCCACTCATGGCGCTTTTTACACCGTATTTCCTTGCTTCGTAGCTTGCCGCGGAAATAACGCCGCGCTCACTTGAACCACCCACCGCAATCGGTTTATTGCGCAGTTCGGGAAAATCCAATTGTTCTACCGAAGCATAAAATGCATCCATATCAATGTGAATTATCTTCCGGTAAATGGCGCTTTCCATACCTTTATATTATTTCCGGCCATTCTTGCCCGGAGGGAAGAAAAAGCGCAATGGATTTTTCTTAAAATACATCCAGACCGATTTAAACAGTGAAAACAGTTCGCTCAAAGGTAAACTTCTGGAGCGGAGTGTGAGCCCGAGCGAAAGGCCAAAACTGACAATGAAATTCATAAAACCTATGAGGGTAAGCCCCGCAAAAGACCATATCCAGGTAGCCGTTGTCAGTTGAAAATCGGCACCATAGGCTCCCAGGGCAATATTTCCACTGGCAAAAGTAATGTGGCGGACATCGAGATTTAATCCCAGAAAATGTCCAAGGGAATGGGTACTTCCCATGAATACCCCAAACCAGAAATTCGACACAATTCCCGGCCACCTCTTTTCGAGCCATTTTGACATGCGCATGGTTTTTGCCGCTCCAAGGGTACGTTTAAGGAACGGATTCTCCTGTATACGGTAATACACCTGGTTATGTTTGTTTTTATTGGAAACGTTTCCCGAAATAATTCCCGACAGGAACAGGAATACGCCGGCAATGGCGGCATGAAAAAGCAACGGACTCATCACAGGATTAACGTCTTTCAGCAACGTGTGCCATTTGGTATCCGTTATGTTAATACCCGTTGTCAGGTCAATAATCCATATAAGCAGCAAGGCAACCGGGAACGCCATGATAACATTACCGACAAATGCAATAAACTGCGAACGGAACAACCGTGCAAAAAGATTCGCAAAGGCACTGTGCTTTTCGCTGTCTTTCGTATTGTTTTTCAAGCCTTCTTCAATAGCTTTGGAAATTGTGGTGGCCGTCATAGCCGGCTGTTTCGTTGCCAAAGTAAAACCAAACAGGTAAATAAGCATAAAACCAACGGAATAATTAATGCTGTAGAGAAAGGCAAAACCAAAATCCGAAGCATCTGCTTTGGACAGAAGCACCTTGATTACGCACAAAAAACCTACGATCAGCCCTCCACCCAACGCTGCCCTGAACATCTTAAAATATTCCTTGGCCGTTTCTGTAATATAATGTTCCCCCGTTTTTGCAGTATACTGCGTAATTTCGTTTGCAATAACCTGCGTACTTTCGGCGAACAGTTTGGACACATTGTTTTTATAACAGTTGTATTCTATAAGCTGCAGTGAAAGCTGAATACTGTTGATTACTTTATCTTCCGGTTCGTTGACCACGAGGAACTGCATCAGTATCCGGATGCGCTGCAATTGCTGACGGATTCTTAAAAGTGCCTGGTTAACCTTTAAGGTTATCCCGAAATTGGAACTGTTTTTAAATGCATGCTGAATAAGTTCCTCGCATTGTTTATGAAGAATAACCAATTGTTTGTAGTTCAGGTCATCTTTATTTACGTAACGGATTTCTCCTTTGCGCAAACGGTTTTCAATTTCAAGAAATTCGCTTTCAAATCCAAGAAAGGGGCTTGCCAGGTGGTTGTATTCAGGGATCATATGCAGAATGCTCGTTTCCATAGAGCGCCCGCTCATCCTCTGCGTAAGCAGTCCCATTGAATACAGCAGTTCGGACATGACGCCGGAATCGGCTTTTGCAAACCGGTAAATATCGCTTAGGTTCAGTATTTCAAAAAGTTCCGTTAATTCCTCCAACGGAATTTTACGGATCCATTCATAATCATTCTCTTTATAAAAAACCTGGTTCAGCACATATTCCAATGTATCTTTCTGTGACTGATAAGGAAGTATTTTTGCTGACAGGCGTTTTCTGATTTCATAAAGAAAATCCGAATCTTTCAGTATACCGGCATCGGAAACCATAAGTTTAAATCCGCGTCCCTCCACTATATTCGAGATATAGGCTCCCAGAACTTCCCTGTGAACATCGAATTCAATAAGGTGATCGAGCAGTTCCCTTAATGTTATGTGGGCGATAGCTTTAGGCTTCTTAGGACGAAAATACCCCACAAGATCATACAAAAAGAATAAACTTTCGTCTAAAACAACCTCATCCTTTAGAATATATCTGGTAAAAATCTCATCAATATTTTTATAGGCAATTTGTTTTCTTATTAACTTCATAAATCCTTTTTTTACGATATTTGATCTATAATCAACATTTATTTATGTTAGAAATCGAACGAAAATTCAGCATTAAAAGTACTACTTTTTTGGCGAACATTAAAGAAAGCTATGAGATTACTCAGGGATACCTTAATTCAGATAAAAACCGAACGGTAAGAGTCCGGACAAAAGGCCCTAAAGCCTATATTACCGTTAAAGGAATGAGTTCTTCCGACGGTTTGAGCCGGTTTGAATGGGAAAAAGAAATTTCGGTTGAAGAAGCAGAAGCCCTTCTCCCTCTCTGTGAGGATTTTATTATCCGCAAAACAAGACATATAGTACCTTTCAACGGATTCATTTTTGAAGTAGATGTCTTTAAAGAAGCCAATGAGGGACTCGTTATTGCAGAAGTGGAACTTGAGTCCTCGGATCAGCAGTTTGATAAACCCGAATGGCTAGGTGAAGAACTTACCGGTGACGAACGTTTTTTCAATGCATACCTAAGCAACCATCCGTACACTACCTGGGATCTTTAAGTATTTCAAGTCTTACTTCGAGTTTTCCGGCTTTCGCATCGTGCGAGATTTCATCAAATGCTTTTTTAGATAAGTCTATTTCAAGTCCTCTGGTGAAAGGTCCGCGGTCATTTACCTCTACAATAACACTTTTATTGTTGTGCACATTTGTTACTTTAACCTTGGTACCGAAATCGAGCTCCTTATGCGCCGCAGTCAGTTTTCTGTTGGAGAATAGTGCACCGCTTGCCGTTTTCCTTCCGTTGAACTTATCATGGTAATAACATGCAAAGACCCCACTTTTATAGAATGAGGTCTTTGTATTTTTTCCTGCTGTTCCCGTTTTAGCCGTTTTACAGCTTGCAAGACAAAAGAAAGCGGCCAGGATGAAAAAGCTATAGCGAAAATTCATTGAGATCCAGATTATCAGGTATTCCTGCGATCAGGCTGATTTCATCTTCAATCTCTGATCGCTTTTCTTCATAATTTTCCGGAAGCACTTCTATTTTTACCTTCAGAATTCCATGCCCCCTGTGGTGGGTAAGGTCCATAAATGCCGTTTTACTCAAATCGAGCTGGCGTCCCTTTGCAAAAGGACCGCGGTCGTTGACCTCTACAATGACCTCTTCATCATTTGACAAATTGGTTACGCGTATCTTTGTTCCGAAAGGCAGTGTTTTATGGGCTGCTGTATATTTTTTATTACTGAAGACCTCCCCGCTTGCGGTTTTTTTCCCGTTAAACTTGTCGTGATAATAAGAGGCCTGTGTTTCTTCATGCACTACTTCCACTTCATCCTCAAGCGCCTCCAGTTCGGCGTTTAATTTCACGAGTTCACCGTTTAAATCAGCGGCTTTTTCATTTATTTTAGAAGAATCACTGCTAAAATTTGATGTTGAAGCAGGCTTTACGTAAGCCATTTCTTTCCCCATTATCCCCTCACCGGCATCATTCTGGTCCGTGCCGTTTACAACACCAAATCCCCATACGCCTGCCAGCGTAACCAATCCTAATAAAATAAAATAATAATACCTCTTCATAAACCGTAACTTTTAAATTAAACATTTGCTATAAAGCTATAAACTTGCAAAAGCAGAGACCTGACTTTTTAGGGTCAGGTCTTTATTTTAGAACCAAGCATTCCATGGAATCCTAGATAAAATAAGGATAGTTCCCAGGGAAAACAGGATTGCTATTGACTTAAATTTTGCATGGCTCATCGTTGCTTTCTTATGCTTGGAAAACCCTACTGTGATTAAAATTACCGCAATAACATTAATAAGCGGGTGCTCCAGAGCATACAACCTTAACGTGCTGTCTTTCATCGCAACCGAGAACGACTGCACCAAAGGTGAAACAAAATAAAGAACGATGCCGATTAATAACTGAGTGTGTGTAAATATCAGCGCAAATAATGATAATTTACGGTCAGATTCCTTAAATTCCCTGTTCGATGTCATCCCGATAATGGCGTTTATAGAAGCCACTATTAACAGGACCAATGCAATGTAGGCAATGAAAGAATGTGCATGCTGTAAACCTGTGTACATAATTATATTTTATTGTTGTTAGCGCGCAAATATAGGCCTTTTTATTCGTTAAAACCTATACTTTGAATTTTACACAAAAACAAATATACTGAAATTCAATCACATACAAAAACATTAGTACAACTTTATGCTTTTTTAACAAAATTTTTAGAAGTTATAACGCACTCCAAAAAAGGTTCTCAATCCCTGATTTGCCGCATAAACATAAGTCGGATCAAAGATGAGACCATAAGGATTGTCTGGTGTTACAAGGGCATTTCCATTTGGATCGAACTGCACCTTTTTATTAAATGGGTCCTGGGTTCTGGCAATAAGAAACGGGTTGTTTTTAGAAGGTGTCCAGTTCAGGATATTCTTCAGCCCGCCGTAGATCTGAAAGCTTTTAAAACCATTATAGGTAAACTGAATGTTCTGAATACTGTATGTTTCCGAGTAAGGAAGCCTTGGGTCTAAATCGCTTACGAGCGGCAGTCGCATAGGCCCGTATATATTTCCTGAATAATCAATCGTCGTATTCAACGCATTGACCGTATAGGAAATGGCCCACGTACCCGAAAAGCGCTCGGTCAGCATCTGTCTTGTTCTCATGCCTTCCTCTACCTTCTGAACATCCTGTAAAGTTGCGCCAAGCATTATTTTAAGGTTATTGGCATATACGGCATCCAGATTTACGCTCATTCCTTTTGTTTCGGCATATCCATCGAGGTTCTTATAAATGATCTGACTGGGATTCGTATCATAATCCGGAATGATGGCATTTGTAAAATAGGTATACCATGCCGAGGCCTCTGCCTGGAGGATGAAATCTCCGGAGAGCATCCAGGTTTTAAGGTAATTAAGGTTAACATTGTAGGACTTTTCAGGTTTGAGATCCTCCAGCACCTTTACATCGCGTGCACCCGACAATGCCGCATGGTCTTCAGTAAAAAGGTTCACCACGCGGAACCCCGTTCCCGCATTCAGGCGAACAATGTCGCTTTTATCCGATTCATACCGAAATGCTACCCTGGGAGTAAAGATGTTCTTATGCTTACTGTGATAATCGTAACGAATACCCGTCAGCAGGCTGAATTTACTATTCCATTTATAGGAATCCTGGAGGAAAATGCTCGGCATAAGCATTTTGTCGGCTGTTGCTGTTGCAACCGTATTGTCGTTATAGAACTGGTAACGCAGTGCGGTTCCAAGCAAAACATCATGTTTTCCCAATGTTTTATCCCAATACAATTGTGTAAACGCAATGGTTTGCTGTGCCATAAAAGGCGTATCCCCGTACACGGAATTCTGGTCATGGGTCGTAAACGAAAACTGACTTGTAATTTTTTCCGTGAAAGGCAGTTCATAAAGACCAAGCAGCTCCCAACGTTTTGTATAGATCGATTCTCCATAGATCTCATCTCCGCCACGGTACTTTCTATTCCAGTTCATTTCACCTCCCCAGCGGTCCTCATAGAAATAACGGGCTGCAAGGGAAAACTGCTTTTTGGATTTCCTTTGGAACGTAAACTTATTGAATACCGAAATACGGTCCTGCAGCGTTACATCCGTAAAACCGTCCCTGTTTTTATCTATCGGGTTTGAGTAATTAAAATAATTTACTCCCATAAGCCAATGTACTTTTTTCGATACCGGAAGCGAAAATCCCAAATCGGTATTAACCTCTCCCCATGAGGTCCCGAAAATGTCCACGCTGTACTTTGAAGCATACAGCGGGTTTTTGGTAATGATGTTGATCAGCCCTCCGACAGCTTCACTGCCATACAGTGAAGAAGCAGGTCCCTTAACTATTTCTACTTTTTCTATAAGGGCATTGGGAATTCCCGAAAGGCCGTAAACTGTCGACAAACCGCTTACGATGGGCATCCCGTCTATCAGTACGAAAGTATAAGGACCCTCCAGTCCGTTTATATGAATATCCCCCGTATTACAGACACTGCAGTTCACCTGCGGTTTTACTCCATTGACAATCTGCAGCGCTTCAAAAATATTCGGAGTCGGATTCTTTTTGAAAAACGCAGGAGTATAAACTTCTACAGGCACAAGGCTCTCTGACCGTAATACAGGTTTCAGCGTTCCCGAAATAACGATTTCGTCAAGCATATCGTTCTGTTCCCTGTCCGAAGAAAGTTGCAGAACAAGTTCATCCTGGTTCTGTAGTACTTCCTTTTGTATATGATATTCTGTTCCGTTTACATCTATAACAACGAAGGAGTATACACCTTCTCTTTCAAAAAGATATTCAAACGCCCCCTCATCGTTTGATTCAGTTTCCCCATTATCATCAACAATATAAATCTGGGATCTTACTCCTTTGCCCGCAGCATCTGTTATTTTTCCCTTTTTAACTTCCTGGGAAAAGGCATTACATCCTATTGACATAAATAGTATTAAAAGCAGCTTGAATTTCATCGTAATATATTTTTAGACAAATCTAAAAATATATTTTCAATAATATAAACTTAAAGTTGAATTATTTTAATACTATTGATTACCTTTGATTTTAAATTTGAGGAAATGCTTACGCACGCAGAAGAAAATTATTTAAAGGTCATTTATCATTTATCCCAGACAGAAGATGAAGGGATTTCGACCAACAGCATAGCCCAGAAAACCGATACCAAGGCATCGTCTGTCACAGATATGATCAAAAAGCTTAAGGACAAGGATCTTATTTCACACGAAAAGTACAAAGGGGTATTCATCACGGCGAAAGGACTTCACAAGGCAAAAATGATCATACGGAAACACCGTTTATGGGAAGTGTTCCTTGTAGAAAAGCTTCATTTCAACTGGGACGAAGTACACGATGTGGCGGAAGAACTGGAACATATACAATCTGAAAAACTCATCAATGCGCTTGATGCCTTTTTGGGATTTCCGAAAGAAGACCCGCACGGTGACCCGATTCCGGATTCAAAAGGAGAAATTCCGTTCCGTGAAAAAGAGTTGCTTGCCGAAACTGAACTCAACCGGGAATATATGTGCGTTGGAGTAAAAGACACTTCTACGGCTTTTCTGCAATACCTCGACCGGCAGAAAATTGCGTTGGGCACTACCTTTAAGGTGCTGAAACATGAATCTTTCGACCATTCCGTCACCCTTTTTCTGCGAAACCAGGAAATTACCTTATCTAAGGTGGTCGCTCAGAATCTTTTTGTAAAAAAGTTGTAATATGTTCGACAAAATAATAACGTATTTCGAATCACTTAATCCTGTTTGGGCAGCCCTTGCTGCCGGAACCTTCACATGGCTGTTGACGGCATTGGGTGCAGCTTCGGTATTTGTTTTTAAAAACCCAAGTAAAAAACTGCTCGACGGCATGCTTGGTTTTACCGGCGGTGTTATGATTGCTGCAAGTTTCTGGAGCTTACTGGATCCTGCAATAGGGATGAGTCCCGGGGAAGGATTTACAAAAGTACTTCCTTCAGCCATTGGCTTTGCTATGGGTGCATTGTTTCTGTTTGGACTTGATAAAATCCTGCCGCACCTCCACCTTAATCACGATTTGTCCAAAACAGAAGGTGTTAAAACTAAAAACCCGTGGCGTAAAACAACGCTCCTAGTCCTGGCTATTACCCTTCACAATATTCCGGAAGGTCTTGCTGTTGGAGTACTGTTCGGGGGAGTTGCAGCGGGTATTCCCGAAGCTACAATTGCCGGTGCATTAACCCTTGCAATCGGAATAGGACTCCAGAACATGCCCGAAGGACTTGCCGTTTCATTTCCGCTAAGACGTGCCGGTATGAGCAAAGGTAAAAGTTTTATGTACGGGCAAAGTTCAGCTCTTGTAGAACCGGTTTCCGCTGTAATCGGTGCAGTTGCCGTAGAATTCTTCACACCAGCGCTCCCCTATGCGCTTGCTTTTGCCGCCGGCGCTATGGTATTTGTTGTCATTGAGGAAGTAGTACCCGAAACACAGCAGGGCAACAACAGTGACATTGCTACCCTTGGATTCATAGGGGGATTTATCGTTATGATGGTACTGGATGTTGCCCTGGGTTAGACTTTCAGGGCAAAATTATCCGCATTTACAATTTCCTCCGTCTCCACAGTTACCTTTACCTTTCTTTTTCAAAAAGAACTTTTTGATAAGGAAAGCAACTGCCATACAAAGGATTATATAGACTATAACCTGCTGCATATTATTTATTTTAATATCTGATAAGCTAACATAGCGAAAATATAGGCAATTCCCGTCATAAAAACCATTTGAAAGAGGGTCCATTTCCAGGAATTGGTCTCCTTCTTAGTTACCCCAACCGTGGAAAGACACTGCATGGCAAAAGCATAAAACAACAGCAGTGAAACCCCCGTTGCCAGGTTATAGACCGGTGTTCCGTCGGCTCTTTTTTCAAAGGCCATACGGTTTACTATTTTTGCCTCATCTTCTTCCACATCACCACCTAAGTTGTACAGGGTTGCAAGGTTCCCAACAAACACTTCGCGTGCAGCAAAGGAAGTGAGTACCGCAATACTGATTTTCCAGTCGTAACCCAAAGGTCTGAAAACAGGTTCAACTGCTCTTCCCATCATCCCGATGTAAGAATGTTCCAGACGGTAACCGGCTATTTCATTTTCCAGTTCCTCTTCTGAGAGACTCCCGTTAAAATGCCGTTCGCTTATAATCCGCTCTGCATCTCCGAAAGTACCGGCCGGTCCATGAGATCCCAGAAACCACAATATCACAGACAAAGCCAGGATAATCTTACCGGCTCCAATGATATACGATATGGTTTTTTCATACATGGTGAGCAAAACGTTTTTAAGAATCGGAAGCTTATAAGTAGGCATCTCAATAATAAAAAATGATTTGCGGTCTGCCCTGATTATTTTACTCAGTACATAGCCAGCACCTAGAGCAGCCATAAATCCAAGAACGTACATCATGGTCATGACAAAAGCCTGTAAAGGGATGAAGCCAAGCAGATACGTTTTCGGGACAACAAGGGAAATGATAATGATGTAAACCGGAATACGCGCCGAACAGGTCGTAAACGGAGTTACAAGCATGGTAATAAGGCGCTCTTTGGGATTCTCTATATTCCGCGCCGACATAATTGCCGGAATGGCACACGCGGTACCCGAAACCAGCGGTACAACAGATTTACCGCTTAACCCGAAAGGCTTCATCACCCTGTCCATAAGGAAAACAACCCGGCTCATGTAACCTGTTTCTTCGAGAATGGATATCAGAAAGAACAAAATAGCAATCTGCGGGACAAACATCAACACCCCGCCAAGACCGGGTATTACACCTTCTGCAAGCAATTCCGTAAGCTTTCCTTCCGGGAGAGTTTCCCCTACCCATGAGGATAAGGAGGCAAACAAACCATCGACAAAATCCATTGGAAATGCCGCCAGTTCGAAAATAGATCCGTAAATGAGCATAAGTACGAGAAAAAAGATCACATATCCCCATAAACGGTGCGTAAGTATGCGGTCAAAACGCATCCTCATACCTGTGGCTTTGGATGTATCGACTGTATATGTATTTTTGAGAATATCATTGATAAACTGATATCTCTTGATTGTTTCGCGGTGTTGAAGCTTCTTTTTTTCTGTTTCGAGTAAAACAGGAAATTGAATGTTTTCTTTTCGATGTTCAAAAGGAAAAACACCCATTTCAGACAACCATATCTTGTAAAGGTTTACTTCGGGATATGCTTTTTTAAGCAATCCAAAGTAGTCCGGGTCTACCTCATTCAGATCAAAAACTGAAACAGCAGGATAAGACTCATAATCTATGATGGCTTTCTTAAGGTCGTCCATTCCGTGTTTTTTACGCGCAGATACCAGAACAATCCGGGTTTGCAAAGCCTTTTCCAATGCAGGAATATCAATCGAAATTCCTTTCTTGTCCATCTGATCAGACATATTAAGTGCCAGTATTGCCGGGAACCCCAGATCCTTTACCTGCGTAAACAGCAGTAAATTTCTTTTGAGGTTTTCAACTTCGGCCACCACCACCACCACATCAGGGTAATCCTTATTTTGCACATCAAAAATAGCCTTAAGCGCAATTTCCTCGTCTTTTGAACTTGGGTTAACGGAATAAACCCCAGGTAAGTCAACAATAACAGCACGGATACCGTCATTGAGCACTACAGTTCCGGACTTTCGTTCAACCGTAACACCCGGATAGTTGCCCACGTGCTGGTTCAGACCTGTTAATGCATTAAATACTGAAGTTTTACCTACATTGGGATTCCCAATTAACGCGACCTTTAACTGTTTCATCGGATGTTATATAAGTTCAACTTCAATTTCTTTTGCCAATTCTTTGCGTATGCTTATAAACGAATCATTCACCTTCAGATATATAGGATCTGTCAGAGGGGCGATTTGTAAAACTTCCAGTACGTTCCCGGGTAAACAGCCCATTTCCACTAATTTCAAAGGAACATTTTCAATATTCATTGATTTAATAATCCCTTTCTGGCTCTTTTTTAAAAGATTAAGAGTCACCATCTTTATTTAGATTGAGTTTAGATTGCAAATTTAGGTATTTAAAAAGGATATCCGATACTTTGGCAGATATCCCTTAATGATTAAGTTGCATTTTATAAATATTTTAACTTTTCTTACGCAAAAAGTCTATGTCTTCAAGTAATTGCTGCATATTCTTGGCATCTTCCGAAGGCTTGTCCAGGTTGGTACCATCATAAAAACCACGGATACGCCCCTTTTTATCTATCAGTATAAAATTTTCGGTATGCACCATATCGTAAAGCTCCCCGACATTTGCGGTTTTAACCGCAAGGAAGGACTGTCGTGCCAAATAGTAAATCTTCTTTTTATCCCCTGTCAGCAGGTTCCATTTCCGGTCATCAACACCTTTCTCATCTGCATATTTTCGTAAAACCGGCTGGGTATCAATATCCGGTGTAACGGAAAAAGAAAGGAGTTTTACATCGGGCATATCCTTTATCCTATCCTGCAGCCATACCATGTTGTCGGTCATGATCGGACAAATGGTCTGGCAGGTGGTAAAAAAGAAATCGGCAACATAAATCACATCCTTATAGTCCTCCTGTGTAATCGTTTTTCCGTTCTGGTTAATAAAGGAAAAGTCTGCTATCCTGTGCTTCATCTTATTGTTCTCGTGCTGAACCAGGCTGTCTACCAACTCGGGATTCACCATTGCAGGAGTATAAATCGGCAGCTGTTTTTCCGGTTTCAGCGCATTGTAAAACAGGCTCAAAACCACGATTGAGATGATCCCCATTGTCAGAAACAGATAACGGTAGCGATAAAAAAGATCTTTCATTGCTTAAAATTTCTGCAAAAGTACAAAACGTTCACGCAAAAAGGGTTAAATTCGTTATAAAACAACTGCCGCATAAGCTATTGTTTTTATTTTTGTAAATACGAAACTAATTTTTAGAATAAAATGAATAAAAAGTTTATGTTTTTGCCTGCAACGATGCTGATGATCTTTACATCTGTACATGCGCAAAAAGCAACTCCGTCGGGAGAGAGCCACGGAATTAATCTGGAATATATGGATAAGAAGGTGAAACCCGGAGATGATTTTTTCAGGTTTGTAAACGGTGAATGGTTTGACAAAACCGAAATTCCTGCTGATCGTACACGTTGGGGAAGTTTTGACGAACTGCGTCAGAATACCGACATCGATGCCTTAAACATACTTAAAGAAGCCGTTAACAATAAGAGTCTTGATCCGAAATCGGACCAGATGAAGGCCGTTAACGTCTTCAAAACCTACCTCGACCTTGATACACGCAACAAATTAGGCATAACGCCTATACAGTCAACACTGGATCAGATCAACAAGGTAAAAAATGTAAAAGACATCGTAGCACTTGTTACAGAGAAAATGCCTGAAGGCGGTCTTGGATTCTTCGGTATGTACATTTATGCCGATGCTATGGATTCAAATAAAAACGTCATCAATATTTCACCGGGAAGCATTGGTTTACCTGATCGTGATTATTATGTTTCACAGGATGCGGATTCAAAAGACAAAAAACAGAAGTACGAGACCCATGTTGCACGCATGTTGCAGTTTCTTGGTATCGATGCTGCTTCTGCCGCAAAACAGGCTGCACAGGTAGTAAGTCTTGAAACAAAAATGGCCGAGGCACGCCTGGACCGTGTGGAACGCAGAGACCGTAGAAAAACCTATAACCCGATGTCGGTTGCAGACCTTCAGAAACTGACTCCTTCTGTAAACTGGAATAATTATCTAAGTGCAGCAGGCCTTAAAAATGCGGATCAGGTTGTGGTGTCCATGCCAAAATACATGGAGGCTTTGGAACAGATTTTCAAAACTGCTTCAATTGAAGAGTTAAAGTCTTACCTGAGATGGACACTCATCAATAAAAATACCGGCGTACTGACAACTGCCATTGATGAAGCCAATTTCGACTTTTACAGCAAAACACTAACGGGAGCCATTGCACAACGTCCTATAGAGGAACGTGCTTTACAGGTAGTGAACGGAACTGTTGGAGAGGCCCTTGGAAAACTCTATGTTGAGAAAAAATTCCCACCCGAAGCTAAAGCAAAGGCAAAGGAAATGATTGATTATGTTTTCCTTGCTTTTGAAAACCGTATCAATAACCTTCCGTGGATGACTCCGGCTACACGTCAGGGAGCAATTGAGAAACTCCGTAAATCAACGGTAAAAATCGGTTATCCGGACAAATGGGAAGATTATTCCAAACTCGAAATCAAATCACCGGAACAGGGCGGGACTTATTATGAAAATATGAAGAATGTTGCGCGTTGGGGATTTGCCAAAAACATTGCAGAATATGGAAAACCGGTAGACAAGACCAAATGGGGTATGTCACCGCAGACGGTGAATGCCTATTTTAACCCTACCAATAACGAAATCGTTTTCCCTGCTGCCATTCTTCAGCCTCCGTTTTATGACTACAAAGCAGATATGGCTGTTAATTTCGGAGGTATCGGGGCCGTAATCGGACACGAGATTTCACATGGCTTCGACGATTCGGGATCGCGCTACAATGCCGACGGAAACCTGGTAAACTGGTGGACGGAAGACGATTTAAAACAATTCACCGGATTAGGAGGTGCTTTGGCTGATCAGTATTCTGCCCTTGAACCTCTTCCCAATACTTTTGTTGACGGGAAATTCACGCTTGGTGAAAACATCGGGGATTTAGGAGGTGTCAATGCAGCTTATGACGGTTTACAGTTATACCTTAAAGACAAAGGCCGCCCTGAACTTATTGACGGATATACTCCTGAACAGCGTTTCTTTATCTCATGGGGAACAATCTGGAGAACGAAGATGCGCGATGAGGCCATTAAGAACCAGGTAAAAACCGATCCGCATGCCCCGGGAATGTACCGTTCTTATGTACCGCTTCAGAATGTAGATGCCTGGTACAAGGCATTCGATATCAAACCGGGCGAAAAATTATATGTTGCTCCTGAAAAAAGAGTAAAAATCTGGTAATCCGGGACAATTTTGAACAAAAGAAGCGCTTAATGAGTAAATCATTAAGCGCTTTTGTTTATCTGTACCTTTCTTAAAAGCCTTCCTTAAATGTTAATTAAAAAATGTATTTGTGTAACAATTACTGGTTTTTTATACTAATTTTAAAAATTAATCAACAAATTGTCAAATGAAAAAAATAACACAATTGAGCCTGTTAGCGGTATTGACCCTTGTATCCTGCCAAAAGGACAAGGCAGATGCCGATAATGAACACCACGGGCTGGCCCTTCAGTACATGGACACCACCGTAAAACCGGGAGATGATTTTTACCGTTATGTAAACGGCTTATGGTTTGACAAAACCGAAATCCCTGCAGACAAATCATCATGGGGTAGCTTTAACGAGCTGGCTAAAAACACGGATCTTGATGTACTGAATATGCTTAAGGAAGCTGCTGCACGTAAGGATTTAAAAGCAACTTCAGACGAAGGCAAGGCTGTTAATTTATATAAAACCTATCTCGATACCATCAAGCGTACCGAACAGGGCATTAAACCTATAGAGGCAGACCTGGCCAGAATCAACGGCATCCAGAATCTCGCAGATATAAACGCTCTCATCCAAAATACCATCTTGCAGGGCGGAACAGGACTTTTCGGAACTTATATTGGAGCAGATGCCAAAGATTCCAATAAAAACGTTGTTTATATTTTTGGCACAAGTACCGGTTTGGGAGAGCGCGATTACTACCTGCTCAACGATGCTGAAACAAAAGAAGTCCGTAAAAAATATGAGGATCACATGGTTCGCATGTTTAAATATATCGGAAATAATGAAATTGATGCAAAGGCAAAAGCAGCAAAAGTGCTCGCTTTTGAGACAAAGATTTCTGAGGCTGAGCTTACAAAGGTGCAGTTACGCGATGACCGTATGACTTACAATCCAATGCCTTTAAGCAAACTACAGTCTACAGCATCCAATATCGACTGGACGGCCTATTTTAATAAGACCGGTTTAAAGAACCTGGATACGGTAGTGGTATCACAGCCAAAAGCACTGGCAAGGATGAACGAATTGCTTAAAACAACTCCGGTCGAAGACCTGAAAGCCTATTTATCATGGAACCTTATCAACGGTTCTGCCTCTGTACTTTCCCCGGAACTTGAAAAAGCAAACTGGGAATTCTACAGCAAGGTACTTTCCGGAGCACAAAAACAGCGCCCGATTGAAGAGCGTGCTGTTGACGTGGTGAATAATTCTTTAGGAGAAGCTTTAGGAAAACTCTACGTAGAGAAAAAATTCCCGGCGGAAGCTAAGAAAAAGGCCAAAGAAATGATCGACAACATCGTACTGGCGTATGAAAACCGTATAAAAAACCTTCCATGGATGGCTCCGGCCACACGCCAGGGTGCATTGGACAAACTTGCTAAACTTACTATTAAAATCGGTTATCCCGATAAATGGGAAGATTATTCCAAACTTTCAATTAAAAATCCTTCTGAAGGATCATATTACGACAATATGAAGGCTATTACGGCCTGGGGAATTCAAAAGAATTTTGATGAATACGGTAAGCCTGTAGATAAGACAAAATGGGGTATGCCACCGCAAATGGTAAATGCATATTATAATCCCGCCTATAACGAAATCGTTTTCCCTGCAGCTATCCTTCAGCCTCCTTTCTATGATTACAAAGCCGATGAAGCAGTTAATTACGGGGGTATCGGTGCCGTAATAGGACATGAGATTTCTCATGGTTTTGACGATCAGGGAGCCCGTTACAATGCAGACGGAAATCTTGTTGACTGGTGGACACCTGCTGATTTAACGCAATTCACAAAATTAGGAAAATCACTTGCGGGTCAATACAGCGCTTTACAACCTTTCAGCGGCATCTACGTTGACGGAGATTTTACCTTAGGGGAAAATATCGGAGATCTTGGAGGAATTACCGCTGCATATGACGGTCTTCAGTTATTCTTAGCCAAAAATCCGCAGAAAGAAAAAATAGACGGATTTACTCCTGAACAACGTTTCTTCATCTCGTGGGGAACCATCTGGAGAACGAAATCCAGAGATGAATATGTGAAAAATCAGGTAAAAACGGATCCCCATGCTCCGGGAATCTACCGTTCTTATGTTCCGCTGCAAAATCTTGATGCCTGGTACCTGGCTTTCAATATCCAGCCGGGAGATAAATTATACGTGGCTCCTGAAAAACGTGTAAAAATCTGGTAATACCAACACAAATCCCGGACTTTTTGAGTACGGGACTATTGAAAAATGTATAACAGCCGGCTTTAAGCCGGCTGTTATTTTATAATAACTGACTGTACATTGGCAAATTCATATAAAGCAAAATGCGATAGTTCGCGCCCGTATCCTGAATTTTTAATACCTCCGAACGGCATATGAGGATCCGATATAACCATTTCATTAATGAATAATGCACCTTCTTCAAACAGGTGCAGGTAAGGCTCCAGTCTCGTAACATTCTGCGTAAAAATACTGGCGCCAAGCCCAAAGTCAGAAGTATTACTTAAAGTGAGGGCATGAGACAAGTCCTTAAACGGAAGCACACAGGCAAGAGGCCCGAACGTTTCTTCTGTAAAAACCGGCATATCGGTTGTAACATTCGTCAGTATTGTGGGTTCGAAAAAAGCTCCTTTCCGTTTACCTCCTGCCAGCACTTCTGCCCCCATTAAAACACTTTGTTTCATCTGGTTCTCCAGTTCTATTGCCAGGTCTTCACGGGCCATGGCGCCGAAAGTAACCGTCTCATCAAATTTGTCGCCCAATACAAGCGTATCCAGCTTTTGTCTGAACAGATCAACAAACTGCGCATATACTTCTTCCTGTATCAGAAAACGCTTACCCGCTATACAGCTCTGACCTGCATTCTGCATGCGCGCCGTTACGGCCTTCTCTGCCGCTTTCTCCAGATCTGCATCATTTAACACGATAAATGCATTGCTGCCTCCCAGTTCCAGTACGCATTTCTTCAGATGCTTTCCTGCCTGTTCTGCAACCGAACGCCCCGCTCCTTCACTCCCCGTGAGGGAAACGGCTTTAACAATGGGATTTGCAATCACAGCGGCTACTTCTGAACTTTTGACAGGCAGATCTTTATAAACCGGAAAGTCTATCGAGGATACATTAAATACATCCTCGAGCGCTTTTGCACTCAGCGGTACATTGGATGCATGTTTCACAGCAAATGTATTTCCCACTATAAGACTGGGTATAACAAACCGGAATACCTGCCAGAACGGAAAATTCCAAGGCATTACTCCAAGCAATACTCCAAGCGGCCGAAACGTAATGTAACTTTCGCTCCAGGCTGTCTTAACAACCTGTTTTTTGAGAAAAGTTTCCGCATGCTCCGTATAATAAGCACACAGATATGCACACTTCTCAATTTCGGCAAGCGATTGCTTAACCGGCTTGTTCATATCCGATGTAATCGCACGGGCATACTCATATTTGTTTTCAAGCAAACGGTTCCTTATATCCTTTACGACGGCTATGCGGTCGCTTAAATCTAAATCCCTCCATTTAAAGAACGAAGACTGTAAAGTCTCGAGCTTTAGTTGTGTATCATCCTGTATCATTATAACATTTCTTTTACCATAAAGTTACAAAAAAAGTGGCAAGACGATGTCCTGCCACTTTGCTAATATTGAAATACCCTGCTCTTTTCGACCCAACCTATAGTATCGCTCTGGAGCTGTATTTTGATCCATTGACCGGTTTCTTCCCTGATAAACCCTTTTGAACCTTCATAAAGCGTTTGTTCAATTTTTGAAATGGCCCGGGGCTCCGACATCAAAGGCACTTCGGTTTCCTTCACAATCACATAATGATCGGTCAATAAGTATCCCGACTGGTTTTTAGAAATAAGGTAAGAAGAAATACTTACTGCAAACAAAAGGATGCCCAATGCAAACAACAGCTTTTTCAATGCTGCCCGATGGGTTATTCTGAATCCGCAAAACAACACAACAGCTGCCATCATCGCCGCTATAGCCATATAGGCCCAACCGTTCGGAGTTATGAAGTCAAACACACTGTAAAGCATCTGCTGCTGCGGTACCGGTAAATTTCCTCTGCTCATTTTCGTTTTGAGCTTTTCAGCAAAATTGAGATTGATGCGTGCAGGTTCATAACCGGGTCTTAATTTAAGTGACTTTTCGAGATGATAAATACTCGGGGCCGTCTGCTGCAGCTTCAGGTAAGCAGTACCCAGGTTGTAATGCAGCGTGGCATTTAAAGGGTCTGCTTTTTCAAGCTTCCCGAAAATCTGTACCGATGAACGGTAATCCTTGTTATTAAATGCCTCGATCCCTTTGTTAAATAGCATCGCGTTATCTTCCTGGGCAAACAGATTACAGGAAAGACAAAAACTCAGAAAAAGTACTAAAAACTGTTTCATGCTACTTTTTTAATTGTTTATCCATTGAACTGATTAACTGCGCTGCCTCATCATAATCCTTCTGCATGGTCTGAATATCCATCTGCGCATACCGGGCCATCTCACAGGTTGTCTTAATATTTAAAAACAGCTGGATATCTGCCGGAGCAATCTGGTTATGATAAAGCAATTCGCTTATGGTATCATTGCTCATATCTGCTGTTTCAATTTTTAGTTTTGCCTTCAGGTAATTATGCATACAGCGTTCCAAAGCTTCATAAAAGGCCTCTTTATGTCCTATTCTTTCTTTGGCTGCCGACAGGTATTTCTTCGCCAGTTTTCCCGTAGCCTTTAACCTGTTTCCGGCAACATCTTCGGTTCTCTTATCGTTTCTCGATTTTACTATATATACCACAGGGACCAGTAGCAGCGGCGCAAGCCACCATGCATAGAAACTGCCGTTTTCCGTGATAAATGCCGTACTGCCTTCTGCATTCTCCTTATCAAGAGGCTGAATGTCCAGTTTACTAACCGTGTCCGTACCTCCCTTTACAGAAGCATTCGTAGGAAGTTCCGGCCCGTCTGTAACCTCAATGGTAATAGAATCCGTGGTAATGGTTTTGTAGCTTTTGGAAGCAATATCGAAATAAGAAAACGAAACCGGTTGAATCGTATAGGTGCCTTTATATTGCGGTACGATTACATACTTTTCGCTTTTGCTTCCTTCCATACCCGACATCATGTTTTTGGATACACGGTCTACCTTCTCCGGATCGTATAATTCCAGAGCCTGCGGTGCAATGGGTTTAGGCAGTGTCAAAAGATCCAGATTACCTTTACCCTGTACCGTAAGTGTCAGTTCCAGAGGTTCGTTTGCCTTTACCGCATTTTTATTTGTTGTAGCGGTGAAGCTGTAAGATCCCACTGCTCCGGTAAATCCTTCCGGCTGGTTATCCAACGGCAACGGTTTCACCTGTATTTGTTTTGTACCGGACGAATAAACCTTTTTACGTATCCCTATCTCAGGAACCCCGAAAACATCTGTTCTGCCTGTAAAGTACTGCTCATCTATTTCAAGTTCCAACGGATCTATCCGGAGTGTTCCTTCTTTCTGCGGAAGGATAACAGCTTTCTGCAGGGCTATATACCGGTAATTTTTTCCGTTGAGTTTAGCCTCTGTAACCTGCATCTGCTTCTGCTCCATCATATGGTTCCAGAATCCTTCATATTTTGGTGTGCTTTTTACGTTAAGGGAATTGAACCCGGCTCTGTGGCTTACATATAAACCATATTCTATCGTTATTGGCTCGTTAAGATAAGCGCTTGTTTTCGATACTTTCGCAACGAGGTGAATCCCTTCCCCGATATTCTGGGGAACCTGCTGCTGCCGGCGGTTGTAATAATCATCCTCATCATCACCGAAAAAGGCCGCAAACGGATCTCTGTTCCTAGGTTGCTGACGGGGTTCTTCTTTTACCGCATCACCTACCTTTACCGTAACAGGCTGCGATTTATATAACTTCCCTTCAAAAACGACAGAGGCAGAACCAATCACCAGATTCCCTTTTTTCTTGGGTTGAAGGAAAAAAGAAAAGCTCTTTTCCATACTGGTTTTTCCATTGACCCAGCTTCTGTTAAGCGACTGCATCGGTCCGCCTACAATATCAAAGTTTTCAAACTGCGGCCGTTTAAAATCATCTCCGTCGTCATTCATAGAGAAGCGGACTTCAATGCGCTGGTTTATTCCAATAGACTGACTACTGACTTCAGCTTTCAGTTGAAACTGGGCCAACGCGGCCATACTTGTACAAAGTGCGATAAATGTAAATATAAAATGTTTACTGTACATATTACCAGTCTTTTGTTGTAGGTGATGTCACCGGTTTTCCTTTTTGTTCACGTCCCTGAATACGCTCACGTACTCCCTGTTCATGGTTGTCCAGCGCTTTCAGCATATTCTCCATCTGCTGTCTGGACTGGGCCTGTTTCTGCTGCTGAGGATCTGGTTTTGGCTTCTCACCGTCTTTTCCGTCCTTATTCTGCTGATCGTTCTGATCTTGTTTTTCCTGCTTTTTGTTATCTCCGTTTTTGTCCTTATCGTCCTTCTGGTCGTTTTTATTCTCGTCCTTCTTATCCTGATCTTTTTTGTTCTGATCTTTTTGATCCTTGTTCTTATCCTGATCTTTATTTTGTTTGTTGTCTTTGTTGTCTTTATTCTGATCGGGATTTTCTTTCTGCATTTTTTTGGCAAGCGCATAATTGTAACGCGTCTGTTCATCATTAGGATTGTTTCGAAGAGCATTTTTATAAGCATCTACTGCTTCCCCGTATTTTTTCTGCTTCATCAGTGCATTGCCCATATTATGGAAAATCCGGTGTTTTTCCTCTTTTGTCTTAGCCGACTTCAAAGCGGTCTGATAGGATGTTACGGCTTCATTCATCGACTGCATTCTGTAAATGCTGTTGGCCTTATTGTAAAGGCTGCCGGTATTCTGCTTGTCCTTAGCCGATGCTTTCCGGTACAGCTGCTCGGCCTTGGTATAATTCTTTACACCAAAGCTCTGGTTTCCGCTTGCCAGTTCCGACTTATACGACTGTGCCTCGGCGGCATGCAACGCAAACAATTGTATGACGATGATGTACCAAAGATATTTCATGATTCTTTCTCGTTAAATAAATTTAATTTCTTCATCCAGGCGGTTCTTCGTTCCAGAACCAGGCTGTCCAGTATGAGTACCAGCAATGCCAGACCAACAAACCACTGGAACTGTGACTGGAAGTCTGCAATCTGCTGTGATTCAAAATCGGTTTTTTCAATCTTCTGAAGCGTCTGGTCTACCAGTTGCAGCACTTCATCCGTTTTGCTACCATACATAAACACCCCGCCTGTTTCCTGAGCAATTTCCTTTAGGGTCGCATCATTTAGTTTAGTAACTACGTTTGTGCCGTCCGCGTCCTTTTTATAATCGATGATACGCCCGTTCTGTTTTATCGGGATCTGTCCTCCTTCCGGGGTTCCGACCCCTATTGTAATGATCTTGATTCCCTTATCCTTCGCCATGGCTATAGCTTCACCAATTCCTTCCCCGTGGTCTTCTCCGTCCGAAATCAGGACCATCACCTTGCTGGTTTTCGGATCGTCGAAATAATTGCTTCCTACCTCGATAGCCTGACGCAATGCCGTTCCCATAGAAGATACCATATCGGTATGCATATCCTGTATGTACATTTTTGCCATGCTGTAATCTGTCGTAATGGGCAGCATTGGAAAAGCAGAGCCTGCATAGCCGACAATACCTATACGGTCTGAAGTAAGCTGGTTTATAATCTGGGAAGCAAGCTGTTTTGATTTGCCTAAACGGGAAGGTGCAATATCTTCGGCAAGCATACTTTTGGAAACGTCCATTGCAAAAACAATATCGACTCCCTGCCGCTTCACCGTTTCAATTTTTGTTCCGAATTTTGGATTCACCAACGCAAAAACGAGTGCAAAAACCACTACGGACATTAAAACCATTTTAATAAGCGGCTTACTTGTGGTGGAAGCTTCAGGAGCCAGTCGTTTTAAATAATTACCTGTTCCGAATTCGCTTATCTTACTTTTCTTCCATGCAGTATTCCATACATAGATCCCTATTATTAACGGAATTAATAATAATAAATAAAAGTAGTTCGGTGTATCTAATCCCCACATTATACAAATCCTTTAAACAATGTTTTTCTTGAAATAAATTCGGCCATCAGCAAAGCGAACGCCAAAAGTACAAGCGGCCGGAACAATTCGGTACGCTGCACAAATTTCTGTTCGTCTATCTTTGTTTTTTCCAGCTGGTTGATTTCATCGTAAATCTTTTCAAGGCTTCTGGTGTCGGTTGCACGAAAGTATTTACCGCTTGTCTTAAGGGCAATGCTTTTCATAAGTGCCTCGTCAATCTCTACCTTCATGCGTTTATATTCCAGTTCTCCGTTCGGATTAATAGCAACGGGGGTTTCTGCCATCCCGTTTGTTCCGATACCTATCGTATAAACCTTTATTTTGTATTCCTTTGCAATTTCGGCAGCCATCTGCGGGTCGATGAGACCGGAGTTGTTGACCCCGTCCGTCATCAGAATCACCACTTTGCTTTTAGCCTTACTGTCTTTTAAACGGTTAACGGCCGTAGCCAGCCCCACACCAATACCTGTTCCGTCCTGTATGATTCTGTCATACTTAATATCGGCAAGCTGGTTCAGCAACATGTTTTTGTCACTTGTAACCGGTGCCTTGGTATAGGCTTCCGCGGCATATACCACGATACCCAAACGATCATCAACGCGTTCTTTGATAAAGTCTGCTGCTACCTTTTTCAAAGCTTCCAGTCTGTTCGGTTTCAAATCCCTTGAAAGCATAGAGCCGGAAACATCGGTTGCCAGCACTATATCAACTCCATTTGTAATTTTAGACTTGGTGCTTTTATCTACGGTCTGCGGGCGTGCCAAAGCTACCACCAATGCAGCAAATGCAACGGCACGCAGCACGAATAAAAGCGGGTACAGCCTGCTAAGCAACGTCTGTTTGTTCTTAAACCCTTCTATACTGCTGATTTTTACCGGTACTTTCTCATTTTTCCTGTTGTTGTACCAATACCATCCCAACGGGAGTAAAAGCAGCAACAACCAAAAAAAGTGAGGTTGTAAAAATGTTATATTACTCATCTGAATTTGATACATTTAACTGAATTGACTCTATAACCCGCTGGTCTATCTTCGCCCCGTATTCATCGCCTTCCTTAAACAGTACAGCTACCTCCTGAATACCTCCCTGCTGTGCAAAAATGTACATGTCGTACTGGAATTTTACTGCTTCGCCCGAAATAAAATTCTGTGCTGTAAAATTACCTGTTCCCCTCACTCCCTTAATGCCGTTTTGCGTAAACTGTTCTGCATTGGATGTAATATCACGGGCCCCGTACTGCGTTGCTACCAGCTGTAATTTGCGTTTTAAAACATCTTCCAGGTTCAGCGAATCGTTTCCGGTCGCCGTTGTGGCAACCGCAATGACCAACTGTGTTTTTAAATTCGTATAGGAAAATACGGCTGTCTGGGAATTCTGCTTTTCTTTATCGGATTGCGGCACCTGCATTCTTGTGAGGGCTTCCGGTGTACTTAATACTATTGCCGGATAACCGTAATCGGACGTTACCCAGTCGCGTTCGTAAAGTTTTTTGTTGGACGCGAACAGACTCCATTCTGCTCCCGACCTAACAGCCTGAACTATATAAACCGTACCGGTAACAAGCAGCAACAGCACCGAAACCCCGACGGGAATCCAGGTTCTCAGCTGCTTTCTTTTCTTAAAACGCCGCTCCCTCAGCTTAACACGTTCCGATTGTTCTTCAGAAAAACGCGGGATTGCTTTATCTATTGAAACGGAAACGACTTCGGACGTTTTCCTGTCCTGTTCGATCTCGTTCATCATCGGCTCCGATTTAGCAAACTTCACCAGGTCGGCAGTCTGCAGTACCCTTTTCAGATCATTGACGGTTTCCCTGCCAAGCTGTATTTTTTTTGTCTGGACGGTCTGGATAAGATGTTGTATCAATTCAGACGTTGTAGATTCCTTGGCCGGAATTTCAAACACCTCTTCGATGTAATCACGGATCACATCCGTCATTTCGGAATAATATGATTTTACATCACCGTTAAGCACCAACCGTTTAGAGTCGAGCAACTGTAATTTTTTGGTCACCTTTTCCAAAGGGGTCTTATACAAATCCTCCTCTGTAAGGTTCTTATCCTGAATGCGTTTTATGATAAAATAGGCCGCTATACCCGCCAACAGGCAAAGAATTGCGGCTACCAGGTACTTCCAGAGTTTGTCCGTATCTGTAGCCCCCCCGGCCTGTGCCTTGATATCATACATCTGCTGTTTAAGCGTATCAACCTCAACATTTTTTACATTGACATTAAAAAGGTTGGTCTGATAATTCTTCCCGTCAATATACACCGATAACCGCGGAACCGTATAAGATCCCGGATCGAATTGGGTTAAAGTATATTTTTTAATCAGTTCCATGCGTTTGTCCGCCAGAACCGTATCGGTTTTCGATTGTTCCAATACCTCAAAAGGGCCGAACATCCTGGCATCGGGAAAAACAATCTTACTGTTCTCTGCGGCTGCAGCTTTAATCGTAAGATTAAAAGCCGAACCGATCTTTATTTCGGTTGAATCTACGTTAGAAGTCACCTGACCGAAAGAGATACAGCTGATGATGCTTAAAAATAACGTAAATAAAATTTTGTTCATGTTAACGGGCTTTAAAATAAGCGAGCAGCTTTTTAACATAGCTTTCATCTGTTCTGGTGCGGATGATTCCGGCACCGCTTCTGTTGAAGGTATTTCTGAAATACGTATCGTATTCTTCAAAATGTTCGCGGTATGCTTTGCGCACCTGTTCATCTCCTGCATTAACGTAAAGGGCTTCTGCTGATTCGGCATCCTGCATCAGGACATATCCGATGTTGTTGAGCTCCTTTTCACGTGCATCGTATACCTTGATTCCGGTAATGTCATGACGTTTTGCAGCAATACGGAGAATACGGTCGTAATCTTTGGTCATAAAGTCCGACAATACAAAAACAATGGCTTTTTTCTTCATCACTTTTGAAAGATATTCAAAAGCCTGCCCTATGTTGGTACGGTTGCTTTTCGGTTGGAACTGTATGAGTTCCCTTATAATTCGCAAAATGTGCGATTTGCCTTTTTTAGGAGGCACAAACAGTTCGATCTGATCTGAAAAGAGGATCAATCCTATTTTATCATTGTTTGTCGTTGCAGAAAAAGCCAGTGTAGCCGCAATTTCGGTTACAATATCGCGTTTGAAATCACTGGAAGAACCGAAATCCTGTGAGCCGCTTACATCGACCATAAGCATGAGCGTAAGTTCACGTTCTTCCTCAAATACCTTTACGAAAGGTTCGCTGTAGCGCGCCGTAACATTCCAGTCTATGGCTCGGATATCATCTCCGTACTGGTACTGGCGTACTTCGGCAAAAGACATTCCTTTTCCCTTGAACGAAGTATGGTATTCACCAGAGAAAATATGATCGCTGAGACGGCGTGTCTTTATTTCTATTTTCCGGACCTTTTGTAAAATATCTTTTGTTTCCATGATAACTTTAGAAAATAATAAAAAATGCAATACCTATTTTATTCCAACCAAAGCTAAAATAAAACAGGTATGTATTCGTTCGTTACCTGTTAAGGCACTTCGATTTCATTTACTATTTTGTTGATGATGTCTACGGTAGTTACGTTATCGGCTTCCGCCTCATAAGTAATACCGATACGGTGGCGCAGCACGTCTAAAACAACAGCACGCACATCTTCGGGAATCACGTAACCGCGGCGACGTATGAACGCGTAACATTTTGCCGCAGTTGCCAGATTAATGGATCCGCGCGGTGAAGCCCCGTAACTGATATACGGTTTCAGGGATTCCAACCTGAACTGTTCCGGATAACGTGTGGCAAAAATAATATCGAGAATGTACTTTTCTATTTTTTCGTCCATATACACTTCCTTCACAGTTTGCTGCGCCCGTAAAATCTGTTCCAGAGTTACCACCGGATTGATTACGGGAACCGTACCTGCCAGGTTCTGACGTATTACCAGACGCTCTTCTTCGAGTTTTGGATAATCGATAACGGTTTTAAGCATAAAACGGTCCATCTGGGCTTCAGGCAGCGGATAAGTCCCTTCCTGCTCTACCGGGTTCTGCGTAGCCATAACCAAAAACGGTTTCTGAAGCTTATGGGTTGTATCCCCGATGGTTACCTGTTTTTCCTGCATGGCCTCCAACAAAGCCGACTGAACTTTTGCCGGGGCCCGGTTGATTTCGTCTGCAAGGATGAAATTTGCAAAAACCGGTCCTTTCTTAATAGTGAAGTCATTTTCCTTCACATTGTAAATCATGGTTCCCACAACATCTGCCGGCAATAAGTCGGGTGTAAACTGTATACGGCTAAAAGACCCGTCCACCGCTTTGGAAAGCGTATTGATTGCCAATGTCTTTGCCAGTCCCGGTACACCTTCAAGCAGGATATGCCCCTGCCCCAACAAACCAATAAGCAAACGGTCGATCATGTGTTTCTGACCCACGATGGTTTTGTTCATTTCGGCAATAAGCAAATCAATAAATGCACTTTCACGCTCAATTTTATCATTGATCGAACGGATGTCTGTAGTAGCTGCTGATGCTTCCATTATATATGTTTTCTATTCTGTATTAATTCAGTACAAATTGATTAAAATTTATTCTCTTAACTTGTTAATAAATGGTTAAAATACAAGGACCGTAAGGCAATTTAAGTATGTATTATCATTTTGTTTTTATAATTTTAAGATAAAACCAAAAATCGTGATAAACAAGCGACTTCTTATCAAGAACTTAGTAGCACATCATACCGAAAACAGCTTTTTCGATAAGAAGCGGCAGCTAAACTTACACACTTTAGAAGGAAAAGCCAAGTTTTTAAAGCATATTTGTTCGCTTTCCAATTCAAACCCTCACAATCAGTCGTTTATACTGGTAGGAATTGAAGACGAGAAGAACACTATTACAGGAGTCGATTTTTATGATGACAGCCACATTCAGAACCTCATCAATGCCTACCTTGCCAACCCGCCGCAAATCCAGTATGAGAACGTTGTTTTTCCCCATCTTACAAACGGGATGGTTGTTGGCCTTGTCACCATTTTCCCGAAGGAAGGGAAAAGCTATTTCAAGAAACGCATTTACACCATAGACGAAGGAGCATCGTTCTCGAGAATCGGAAGCATATCTCATCCTGAATACCTGGTTCCGCAAATAGACAACCAGGCCGTTGTAGACAGCATTCTCAAAGTTTCGGTAACCAACCTTAAAAACACCATTGACAGTGTGCTGCAGTTCATTACAAAAACACATCCCGACATGAAACCCAAATACCAGGTTTTTAAGGAGTATTTTACACTTTGCTGGGCCGGGATTGAAAAGATCAAAAAGAACGAAACCTATTTCTCACGTGTAGATATTGAACTCATAAACGAACAGGTTAAGATTTTTTATTCTGCTCTTGACGAGGTCAGCATTACCTATACCGAAGAAGCTTTCATTATTACTGAATACGTAAAAATAGGTTTCCGCAAAAACAATGTTTACATTCCGTTCAGCGTTCAGAAAATCCTTTTTAACGATGAAATGACCTACCAGATTACTTCTGAAATCGTATTTAAAACACCTTATATCGACAAGCGCCATCTTTACCATTTATACAATTATTATTCTTCTCTGCTCAACCAGCTCAAAAACAATAAGAAACTGAGCCCCACGGAGCAAAACGACCTGGAAAACCTTTGTTATTCACTTATGTTGTGCTATCTTCACGGATTCAACAAAGCCAAAGATTTATTAATTAACCATAAAGAAGTGTTTAAAAACTCTAAATTTACATTCCTGTACACTTCTTTCAAGGAAGTAATGCGGATTCTCCGCAAGCTTAAATACGAAACACAAAATGAGTAACACCTATGTTATCGGCGATATACACGGAGGCTTAAAAGCCTTGAAACAGGTGCTCATAAGAGCCGGGATCACAACAGATGACGTGCTGATCTTTCTCGGAGATTATGTCGACGGCTGGAGCGAGACACCTGCGGTAATCGATTTCCTCATACAGCTGGCTTCTACGCATACATGTATTTTTATGCAGGGCAATCACGAAGAGATGTTATTGAAATGGCTCAGGAAAGAGGACGATGATGAACTGTGGAGGTTCCATGGTGGTGAGATTACCGTTCAGGCATACCGCGATATTCCTTCGGAAAGCATAAAGCGGCATATTAATTTTCTTGAACAGCTCAGAGAATATTACGTAGACGACCATAACCGTTTATTCGTTCATGCAGGCTTTACGCACCTGAAAGGTGTTTCTTTCGAATATTTCAGGGGAATGTTCTGGTGGGACCGCACACTGTGGGAAACAGCTATGGCGGTCGACGGGAACCTGGATGTGGACAACATGCGCTACCCGCAACGATTAAAGCTTTATAGGGAAATCTTTGTGGGGCATACCCCTGTAATCCGTTTCGGGGCTTCAACACCGATGAATTTCGCAAATGTATGGAACGTAGATACAGGCGCAGCCTTTACCGGAAAACTGTCGGTTCTTAATGTAGACACCAAAGAATACTGGCAAAGCGATGCCCTGCCGGATTTATATCCTTATGAAAAAGGCAGAAATTAGAAACAAAATTTTATATTTGTCGCAAAAATGAATCTATTATGAAAAGAGTAGCATTAGCAGTTTGCGCATTGATCGGTACTGCTCAGGCAAACGCACAGGCGTTAAATGAAGTGGAACTTAACATTTTCAATACTATTGTAAACCAATCAGTTGAAATCGGGTACGAACATTTTATTGACAAGGACCAGTCTATCGGGTTCGATCTTTTGATCAACGACCGTTTTTCTTATTACGGCCAGAATAAAAAAGCCGAGAAATTCAAACAGTTCAATACAAATGCCGTTGCTGTTAACTACAGCTTCTACTTCGGAGGCAGCAATGGCGAGCATGCTTCGGGCTTCTATGCACAGCCTTTCTTAAAATTCCGTTTCGGAGATTATGAGCATGCCGAAGAGGTTGCCCAAGGCGTTTATGAAAACAGAACAACCGATATGAACTCTTTCATCCTCGGTGTAGGAGCCGGTTATAAACTCGTAAAAAACGATGCCTTTACCATCTCTCCTTTCGTAAACATCGGGCGTAATTTCAGCGAGGATGTTATTGATGAATTTTCGGGAATCGAACTCAATGCCGGCATCAATATCGGATACCGTTTTTAAATAAAAGATTACAGAGCGTTTTCAACGCTCTTTTTTATTGGAACAATTCGGGAAGGATTTCAATAGACTTTATATGTTTAAAACCGGTAACATGCGTTTCATAGTACTGCAACAACAGTTTTAACAATGTCCGGCGTTCGGGATTTCGGAAAGGAGATTTGGCACCATCCGGCTTAATTTCCAGTAATTTGCGCAACAGGGCTGTTTCATCTTCACTGAAACAGTTTGGGGTATAATGCATGGTGAAACTTCCCTCATCCGGATTAAAATAAAGGGAATCCGTATCTGAATCATCCGGAAAAAAACCGAGGTATTTGGTCACATGGAACAAAAACCACAGGTGAAAATCGGGTGTAAAATCATGCTCATCGAACCATATAAGCGCTGTTTTCATGAACAAGAAAAACTCGGTATTGGCCTCCGTTTCTTTTATACTTCCTGCTAATACTTCCGCCAAAAAAATGCATACGCTGTTTTTATAAAAATCTGTTGAAACAGTGCGGTACGGGTACGCCAGCTTAAGATCGGTAATATATTCGAGGCTGCCCTTGTTCTTATGGGTAGCATCAACAAACAACAAGGTTAAAGGCTGGAAATAAGCACTGTTTAAAGCCTTATTTCTTTTGGAAAATGCATTCCGGATAAAATAGGTCTGCAAGCCGAAATGCATGGAAAAACATTTTACAATCAAACTTTTTTCCTGGTACCTCAGCGCACTCAGGACGATTATTTCGGTTTTTACCTGCATTAACGGATAATCATTACTTTTGAAACACCGTCAAGCGTTCCGTCTTCCGAACTTACAAAGATCATGTACACCCCGGAAGGTACCTTTGTACCGGAAAAGTTTACCGTGTTCCAGATGACGGTACCTCCGAGCGATTTTGTTTCAAATACAAGGTTTCCCGCCACATCCGTAATCTTTACGTTTGCACCACTTGTAACCCCGCTGATCTTAACATCGCCGGTATATTCCGGTTTTACGGGATTAGGATAAACCTTAAGCTGGTCAAGGTTTTCTGAAGGAGTGGTTGCATAGTTTTTAAAAGATACAATTCCTTTCCGCGAAGCAAAAAATACATCCCCGGTGGTACCATCTATTGTAATTCCGAGAATATCGTTGCTCGGCAGCGGAGAATTTTCTTTCGTAAACCTGTAAACTGTTTCCCTGCCATCTCCGGAAACAAGAAAAACACCCGATTCCGCAACGGAAACCCATTTATTGTTGGATCCGTCAACAGTAATGGCCAGGATATCCTGCTGAAAGAACAACTCCTGTCCTTTTCCTTCATCTTCTATTACGATATCACTTGCTGTAAGTTGGGTCTGGGTTAAAAACTGATCTACATTGGGAATGATCCTCAGCCCTCTGGCTGTTCCAATCCATAACTGATTGTTATAATCCAATGCCAAAGCCTTCACCACGTTATCAGACAGATTATGAAGCGTAGTAATGAGCATGGATTTGTTATTGCGGGTTTCGTTAAACGCAATAAGACCATTCAGCCGTGTGGCAATCCATTTGGTACTGTTCTTATCAATAAGCGGGGCGAGGTAACCGTCTTCTGAATTTCCGTTATATCCGCTTACGGGGTATGTTTTAAACTGTTTGTTTTTATCAATCGAGACAAGGAAAGGATTTACTCCCGTATTGGTCATCCATCCTGTCCCGTTCCGGTCAAAGGTAACACCGTTTACCCTTATGTCGTCCGGAACTATGGGTTGTAACACAGAATTCTGGTCGTTGTACACTTCCATTTCTCCAGTTGACAAATCCATGAGTCCCAACCCGTTGTGGAAGCTGCTGATATAGGCTACGTTGTTTACCTGGGGATTAAAACTGATATTGGTGGTTGCCTTGAAATTCTTCACTTCGTCAAATGAAAACGACTGCCAGGTCTGCATATTCTTAAACTGACTGATCCCGTACTCTGTAAGTCCTCCTGGATTATAAGGATTCATATCAGTTCCGTAGCCTCCGAAAGTTACCCATAAATCCCTGTTGTTCAGAGTAAGGGCAAAAACATTATTGCTGAGCGGACCTGCCGGAGAGATATTTTCAATTACACTTTTATTTTCGGAGGCTGCTTTAAGCGCCCCGTTTTTCCGGGAAGCAACATAATAATTACCGTCGGCAAACGTTGCATCATATATACCGCCTTTTTCTGCCATCGAAAAAACAAATTCACTGTAAACACTGTAGCTGTTTCCTCTCAAACGAACTGCTTCCTGCGTAATTTCTAACAGGATGTCTCCCGAAACGTTAAGCTTCAGAAAACCACCCCAGACGTCGTCCACTTTTTCAATTTGATTGGTAGCGGAAATTTTATTGAGACTTAAGTCTTCCTTCACTCCGGCAATCTCATTGTTAAATTTTACCAGGTCGATCCAGTTTCCAAAATCAATGATCTGCCATGCATTAAAATCGATAAGGTTACTGTTTAACAATGCTTTTTTTAATCCCTGGCCGGCAAGACCGGCATATATCTGGTTGTTGAGGATGGCAACGCTTTTAACGGAGACCATGTCTCCTTCCGCTCCGATATAATAGGTGTCCCCGAAATGGTTATCGCTGAGACGTACCACTGTAATTCCGTAATCTGTAGCCAGGTAGGCATATCCCCCGTTTACCGTAATCCTGTTTATCTTCTTCAGATTATCGGGAATACTCGTCTTGGTATAGATATCGTTCAGATGATAAACCTGATCTGCAGCCAGATCAATAATGGCCACTTTACCGCTTTCGCTCCCCACAATAAGCTTCTTATAATCTGCGGCATAAGCAAGCGTATGAATTCCGTCAATTTTAAACCCGTTGATGGTATTAAAAATTTCTGTTTCCCCGGAATTTTTATTATAAACAAAAACGCTGTTGTCGGTAGCTATATAAACATTCTCATTATCTTTTTCCACAGCCTTTGTTTCCTGGTAGGAAAAATAGCCCTTCCACAATTGGTTCTGGGCAAATGAAGCGACTGTTGCAAATAAAAAGAATAGCTGGTAAAAGAATTTCATATTGTGCGGATGTTGAAACTTTGAAACGTTTATTTGTATAAAAATAGTATAATTTAGAATATGAACACCAATCTGAAAAAAAAAGTCGCTTTTATTAAAACGACTTTTTTCCAATTATGATTTATTGTAATGCCTGTTCGATATCTGCAATCAGGTCTTCAACATCTTCTACACCGACACTTAGGCGCACCATATCATCCGTTACTCCGATCTCGGCCCTCTTCTCAGCCGGAATAGAGGCGTGTGTCATAAGAGCCGGATGGTTGGCGAGCGATTCCACTCCTCCCAGTGATTCGGCCAGGGTAAACACTTTTAGTTTTTCAAGAAATTTTATTGCATCTGTCTTAGCTCCTGATCTGAATGTAAAAGAAACCATTCCCCCGAAACCTTTCTGCATCTGTTTTTTAGCCAGTTCATATTGCGGATGCGACGGCAGTCCCGGGTACAAAACCTTGTCCAGCAATGGATGCTGGGCCAGGAATTCAGCAATTTTCTGACCGTTAAAACAATGGCGCTCCATCCTCAGATGCAGCGTCTTAATACCGCGGAGTACCAAAAAGCTTTCCTGCGGCCCCAGGGTGGCCCCGGTGGCAAACTGCGTAAAATGCAGTTGTTTGCCCAGTTCTGCATCTTTAATCACAAGTGCTCCGGCAATTACATCTGAATGTCCTCCCAGATATTTTGTAGCAGAGTGCATTACGATATCGGCTCCAAGATCAAGAGGTTTTTGTAAATAAGGCGTTGCAAAGGTGTTGTCTACTGCAAACAGGATGCTGTGCTGTTTCGTAATTTTTGCTATGGCTTCGATATCGGCAAGCTTCATCAAAGGATTCGTCGGAGTTTCAATCCATACCAACTTTGTATGCTTACCTATTTTTGATTTAAAAAGATCCAGGTCATTAATATCGATAAAATGAAACTTGATGCCAAGGTCCTGGTAGAACCTCGTAAACAAACGATAGGTACCTCCGTAAAGATCATCCATTGCAATAACTTCATCACCGGGTTTCAGCATGCGCATAACACAGTCAATTGCCGCCAGACCTGATGAGAAAGCCAGACCTCTTGCGCCGTTTTCAATACTTTCCAGGGCATGTTCCAAAGCCGTACGGGTTGGATTATCGGCACGGCTGTATTCATAACCAGTATGAACACCCGGACTTGATTGTGCAAAGGTTGAGGTGTGGTAAACGGGCGGCATGACAGCTCCGGTACTCGGGTCGTGATGCTGGCCTCCATGTATTACTTTTGTATTGAATTTCATAATTACAATCCTTTAAAAAAACTGTATCAAAGATATCACTAAAAACCGACTAAAATTTATAGATTTGTGTAAAAAAACAGCTATAGTCCCCATGAAGCAGATTTTACTATACATATGCTTATCCCTGTTTTTTGTTAGCTGCCGGAAACAGGTTCCCCTGCAGTTTTCAACGAAAAATTACGAAGCCAGAACAAAGTTCAACTGCAAACCGGGAAATTGTACCTATGTACATCTGGAAATTCCGTTCGCGTCGGGCCCTGAAGCTGCTTCCCAGACCATAAACAAAACGCTGTTCCAGTTTATCAGCAGCAAAATCTGCTTTGAAAACGACAGCAAAACCACTTCCTATGATACCTTAGCCCGGCATTTTATTTCATCATATGATGAAGTGAACCGTATTTACCCGGAAGATGCCATAGCATGGGAAGCCAATTTTAAGGTATTGCATAAGGCGCTTTCCGCTACCACCTACCAGGTGGTATGGGATTATTATATTTTCACGGGCGGAGCCCATGGACTGCAGGCTTCGAAAGTTTTTTTCTTTGATATGAATACGGGAGACACTATATCCAGAAAAGACCTGTTTCTGAATTATGAAGGCTTTAAAAATTATGCAGAAACCGAATTTAAGAAACAACTGAATATACAGGCATCCTATACAGCAGCAGGGTTCACATTTGAAGACAACAAGTTCCATCTGCCGGAAAATTTCTATGAAACAGATAAAGAGTGGATCCTGTATTACAACCCTTATGAAATTGCTCCGTACGTACAGGGAGCCTCTGTTATAAAATTACCGAAGGAAAAGGTTCAATCGTATTTAAACCCCCTTCACTTTAAAAATGAATCATTTTGAGCGTATACAAGAATTTACTTAAAACCACATTAATTTACGGCATAGCCACCGTGATTCCCAAAATGATCGGTTTTATCATGGCTCCTTACCATATGAGCTGGCTGCCCACCAATGCCTATTCTGATTATACCCTCATCTTCTCGTGGATGATGTTTTTCAATGTGGTTTTATCGTTCGGAATGGAAACCGCATTTTTTCGTTTCTATAATAAAAAGGAAAATAAACAGGAGGTCATCAATAATACCATTTTGTTTTTAATGGCAGTCTGCGCTGTCTTTATCCTGTGCATTTACCTGTTTAAAAAACAGATTGACATGTATTTTGGTATTCCGCCGGTCGTGGTAAGTTTTCTCATCTGGATACTCGTCATAGACACTCTGGCCGTCATTCCCTTTGCGATACTGCGGGCACAGCAGCGTCCCGTTAAATACAGTTTTATTAAAATTTTGAATGTAAGCGTCAATGCGGGCTTAACGGTTTTCTTCCTGTATCTTGTCCCAAAATATTTTAAGCTTCACCCGCAAAATTCCCTTGCAGAATATTACACTCCGCATTTTGAGGTGGGTTACCTGTTTTTGTCCAATCTCCTGGCAAGCATTATCACCCTGTTGTTGCTTTCAAAAAACTACATTTCTTTAAAACTCCGGTTTAACAAGTCGCTGTGGAAGGAAATGATCGTTTACAGTTTTCCTGTAATGGTTGCAGGGCTCGCCTTTGTTATAAACGAAACCTTTGACAAGGTGTTTCTGGACTGGCTTTTACCTCATTCGTACAAGGAACTTGGTGTAGCAAGCTACGGAGCCTTATACAAGATCGGCGTTTTTATGGTATTGTTCCGCATGGCCTATTCGCTGGGTATTGAACCTTTTTTCTTCAGCTACGCCAAAAACGACGATGCTCCGTTGAAATACGCTACCATCACCAAATATTTCGTGATTTTCGGAAGTTTTGCAATGATTTCCATTATCGTATTCGCCGATTTCATCAAGCATTACTATATTCCGCAAAAAGCTTACTGGCATGCCATGGAAATTGTTCCGTACATCATACTTGCCAACCTTATGCTGGGTATTTATACCAATCTTTCCGTCTGGTACAAATTGCAGGATAAAACTAGTATTGGTGCCTATATATCTGTATTCGGTGCTGTTGTAACCCTTGTTCTGAACTACCTGCTCATACCTGTAATGGGGCTTATGGGATCGGCCGTCACTACACTTATTGCCTATGCCGTAATGATGATCATTTCTTTTGTTTTAGGTCAGAAGTCTTACCCCATTCCATACGATAAAAAGGCTATATTCGGGTATTTAGGTCTTTCTGTCCTGCTTTCCTTTGTGTATTTTTACAATTTTAGGGAGAATTATTTTATAGGAATATTATTCATTCTTATATTCGTAGGCCTCATTTACTACAATGAAAAAGTATTTGTGCAACGAATTTTAAAATCTGTTATCAAAAAATGAAAATCAACATCATCAATAAATCCCAGCATGCCCTTCCGAGTTATGAAACCATTGCTTCGGCAGGAATGGACTTACGTGCCAACCTTACAGATCCGGTTGTTCTGGAACCCATGGAACGCGCACTGATACCAACAGGTTTGTTCATGGAACTTCCCATAGGTTTTGAAGCGCAGGTGCGCCCTAGAAGCGGTCTTGCATTAAAAAAAGGAATTACCTGTCTGAATTCACCGGGCACCATCGATGCGGATTACCGTGGAGAAATTGGTGTTATTCTGGCAAATCTTTCAAAAGAACGCTTTATTATTGAAAACGGCGAACGCATAGCCCAGATGGTTATTGCAAAGCACGAACGCGCAGAATGGGTGGAAGCTGAAGAATTATCAACAACAGAACGCGGTGCCGGCGGATTCGGAAGCACCGGTGTAAAATAAAAAGCAACGAAAAAGAAATGAAGATTATTGTACCTATGGCGGGCCGTGGTTCACGCCTCCGTCCTCACACCCTTACAACACCCAAACCTTTAATTCCCATTGCCGGAAAACCAATTGTGCACCGCTTGGTAGAAGATATTGCAAAAGTAATCAACGAACCTATCGACGAGATTGCCTTTATCATCCACGAAAGTTTCGGAAAAGAAGTAGAGAAAGACCTTATTGCAATTGCTGAAAAGCTCGGATCAAAAGGCAGCATCTATTATCAGAACGAGGCATTGGGAACCGCCCATGCCATTTTATGTGCAAAAGAAAGTATGCAGGGCCCTATCGTGGTTGCCTATGCCGACACTTTGTTCCGTGCCGATTTTTCACTTGATGCGACTGCAGATTCCGTAATCTGGGTTAAAGCAGTTGAAGATCCGTCTGCGTTTGGAGTGGTACAGTTAAACGAAAACAATGAAATTACAGATTTTGTTGAAAAACCAAAAGAATATGTATCCGACCTGGCCATCATAGGGATCTATTTCTTTAAATCGGCCGAAAACCTGCGCAAGGAACTAGAATACCTGCTCGACAACCACATTGAGAAAGGCGGGGAATACCAGCTCACAGATGCCCTTGAAAACATGAAGCAGAAAGGACTGCGCTTCGTTCCCGGAAAGGTTGAAGAATGGATGGACTGCGGGAACAAGAATGTAACGGTCGACACGAACAACCGCATGCTGAATTTCCTTCATAACGACGGAGAGAATATGATCGCTGCAACTGTTACATTAGAGAATGCTACCATCATACCGCCTTGCTATATAGGAGAACACGTGGTTTTGAAAAATGCTACAGTGGGACCCAACGTTTCTTTGGGAGATTATTCCAAAGTAGAAAATGCCACAATCAAAAACAGCCTAATCCAGACCAATACCACCGTTAAAAATGCCGAACTGGACAACGCGATGATCGGCAATTTTGCCTCGTTTAACGGCAAATTCACCAACATAAGTATCGGCGATTACAGTGTGTTAGAATAATCATAAAAAAATCCGTTTTCACGGATTTTTTTGTTTCTTTATCTTTTCAAACCACGGAATGAAGCAATTATTTTTTATATTAAGCACGGCTGTTCTGATGATTTCCTGTAAATCTTCAAAAAAGAACACACCTGCTACTTCGGATGGCGGTACAGAACTCATAAGCAGCCCGAAAACAGTGCCCGAAGAAGGTACCGGAAAAACTTTAAACATAAACAGCAAGGCTGTGAATGAAATTGCCTTGGCCCATTACGGTCTGTTTAACGACTTTAACACCCTCAACATCATTGCCGATGTTGAATATAAAGATAAAAACCTTAACCAGTCCCCTACTGCGGATATCCGTATTGAAAAAGGAAAACAAATCCTTATTGCTGTTAAGATGTTCGGATTTACCGGGGCGAAGATTTACCTTACACCGGAACGCGCGAGCTATTACGAAATTGTTCAGGGAACCTATTACGACGGCGATTACAAACTTATTTCCCAGTTTCTGGGAACTGAAGTAAACTATGAAAATGTTGAAAACCTGCTGTTGGGTAAAGCTTTTTATGACCTGAATGCCAACCGGTATACCCTTACCAAGACCAATGAGCTGGAACTGAAACTGAGCCAGTTCCTCATGCGCCTTGTTATGGGTACTAAAAACCAGATTGCATCAACTGAAATCGTACAGGAAAAGAATTCGGATAAACTCGTGATTCAGTATCCCTCCTATCAGTCCAGTGAGAATATTTACCTTCCCAAGGAAATACGGATTCATGCCATGCAGAAAAATGATGTTCAGATTGCCGTTGACTACCGGAAAGTATTCGTAAATAAATCGGTTGATTTTAAATATAAAATACCGGAGAATTCTAAACCAATAAAAATTTAGTTATTTTTGAACAAAATTCATTGTAATGCACCGCATTTTATTACTCATATTTATATTTTTCTCAATAAGTTCCCAGGCGCAGCAGGATTATCAGGCGCAACAACGCAAACTGGAAGAACGCAAAGCTGCAATCTTAAATGAAATCAAGGAATACCAGACATTACTCAATTCCAACAGGAAGCAGGAACGCAACATACTGGCGGAATTAAATGAGCAAAACAGAAAAATCAAACTTCAGACCGAATTAATTAATAATTCGCAAAGGCAGATACGCACGCTTACCAACGATATTTACGTAAATACCCTTGCTTCCAACAAGCTTAAGCGGGAACTTGCGGTTTTAAAGGACGACTATGCGAAGACCATCGTAAAATCGTACAAATCAAGATCCGAACAAAGCCGCATTATGTTTGTATTGTCTTCGGAAAACTTCCTTCAGGCTTACAAACGCCTGCAATACATTAAACAATACGCCAAATACCGCAAAACCCAGGGTGATGAGATCAGAGCCAAATCGGAAGAACTAGACCGTATTTCCATCCACCTCGCCTCACAAAAAAACAAAAAGGAAAATGTGGTCAGCGAACAGGAAAGCCAGCGCAAGATTTTACAGGAAGACCGTAACAAGCAAAACGAGCTGATGACGCTGGTGAAAAAAGACAGTAAAAAATACAGCGGCCAGATAAAAAACAGGCAGCAGGAAACAAAGAAAATAGATCAGCAGATCAAGGCAATCATCCGCAAGATAATTGAAGAAGAAAACCGCAAACGACGCGAGGAGGAGGAACGGAAGAGAAGAGAGGAAGAAGAACGCCGTGCCAAATCGGGAGGAAAAGCAACAACTCCTTCCAAAACAACCGTTACAAAATCAAGTTCCTCAGGTAAATTCGATTTAACTCCGGCAGAAAAAGCTTTGGCAACCAGTTTCAGCAATAACAGGGGGCGTCTGCCGTGGCCGGTTGAAAAAGGTTATATTTCATTGGGATACGGTGACCAGCCGCATCCCGACCTTCCGAATCTGACCATTCACAATTCGGGCGTGGAAATCAGTACCGAAAAAGGTGCTTCCGTACGCAGTGTCTTTGAAGGAGTTGTTATGAATATACAGGTTATCGGTAATACCAAGGCCGTGTTTATCCGTCACGGGGAATACATCACGGTATATCAGAACCTGGCAACAACAACCGTTTCGACAGGCCAGAAAGTATCAACGAAACAAAAAATAGGAACAGTAGCATCCAACTACGACGGAAAAGCCGTTCTGAAATTCGTCTTAACGAAAAACGAGAGTATTAACAACCCGGAATCCTGGCTAAGTGGTAAATAATTATGACAAGAAAACCCTTTAACCTTCAGAAGTGGATCGACGAAAACAGGAACTTGCTAAAACCTCCTGTCGGAAACAAAAATATTTATACTGAATCGGAAGATTTTATTGTAATGGTTGTAGGGGGACCAAATGCCCGTAAAGATTATCATTATAACGAATCCGACGAATTCTTTTTCCAGCTTGAAGGGGCGATCTCCATTGCCATACAGACCGGCAACGGAAAAGAAGTCATGGAACTCAATGCAGGAGATGTATACCTGCTACCTGCCAGAACTCCTCATTCACCAATGAGAACAGAAGGATCGGTAGGTCTTGTTGTAGAGATGAAACGCGCGGGCTCTGATTCCAAAGACGGATTGTTGTGGTATTGTGAAAACTGCAACGAAAAACTGTACGAAGTGTACTTTAAACTGAATGATATTGAAACCGATTTTTTACCTCACTTCAGGCATTTTTACCAGTCTGAATCGTTAAGAACGTGTAAAAAATGCGGACACGTTATGGAAGCCGATCCGCGTTTCATTGGGTAATAATGCAGAATTGCGTATATTAGCTCTTATTAAAAAACAAACTAAGGCTTATTAACAGCCAGAAACAAATATGAAAACAATTTTAGCTCAATTAGGTTTAAAAGAAACAAACTTGGGTTCTTCAACAGGAACGGAATGGTTTGCGAATGGAGAAACAATTTCATCTTACACCCCTGTTGACGGTTCCCTTATAGGGACTGTTACAACAACTTCAAAAGATGATTATGAAAAAGTAATGACTAAAGCTGCCGAGGCATTTAAAACATGGAGACTGGTGCCTGCACCAAAGCGCGGGGAAATAGTACGCCAGATCGGGGAAGCTTTAAGAGAACATAAAGATGCGCTGGGAAGACTTGTTTCCTACGAAATGGGTAAAAGTTTACAGGAAGGTTTGGGAGAAGTACAGGAAATGATCGACATCTGTGACTTTGCCGTTGGTCTGTCGCGCCAGTTGTATGGTTTAACCATGCATTCGGAAAGACCTATGCACCGCATGTACGAGCAGTATCACCCGCTGGGAATTGTTGGTATTATTTCTGCTTTTAACTTCCCTGTTGCTGTTTGGTCGTGGAATGCCGCACTTGCATGGGTATGCGGAGACGTTTGTGTATGGAAACCAAGTTCAAAAACCCCTCTTTGCGCCATTGCATGTCAGAATATTATTACCAAGGTATTTGCTCAAAACAATATTCCGGAAGGAGTAAGCTGTCTCGTGATAGGAAATGCTTCCGGTGATTTAATGAATAACGACAAACGCGTCCCGTTGGTATCTTTCACAGGTTCTACACGTATTGGGCGCCACGTATCTAAAACAGTTGCTGAACGTTTCGGAAAAACCATCCTGGAGCTTGGAGGAAACAATGCCATCATTGTTTCGGAGCATTCCGACCTTAACATGGTGCTTGTCGGAGCTGTATTCGGTGCAGTAGGAACAGCTGGTCAGCGTTGTACCTCAACACGCCGTTTAATCGTACATGAAAGTGTTTACGACAAAACAATTGAGACCCTGAAAAATGCTTACGGACAATTACAGATTGGAGATCCTCTGGACGCTGCCAATCACGTAGGACCACTTATCGATACTAAAGCAGTCCAGGATTATTTGAACGCTATTGAAAAAGCCAAGGCTGAAGGTGCCAGAATCGTGGTTGAAGGTGGCGTGCTGGAAGGAAAGGGATATGAAAGCGGATGTTATGTAAAACCGTGCATTATCGAAGCCAAGAATGAATTTGAGATCGTTCAGGAAGAAACATTTGCCCCTATTCTTTACGTTATGAAGTACCGTTCTATTGAGGAAGCCATTGATATGCAGAACAGCGTTCCGCAAGGGCTTTCATCTTCTATCTTTACCACGAACATGCGCGAAATGGAGTTGTTTTTATCACACGCCGGATCTGACTGTGGTATTGCAAACGTAAATATCGGAACTTCAGGTGCCGAAATCGGTGGTGCTTTTGGAGGGGAAAAAGAAACAGGCGGCGGACGCGAATCGGGATCCGATGCATGGAAAGTATACATGCGCCGTCAGACCAACACTATTAATTACGGAAAAGAACTGCCTTTGGCACAGGGTATCAACTTTAATCTATAAGTCATGAAAAAAATATTTACAGCAGCGGCTATTTTGTTAGCCGTACAGTTCGGATCGGCCCAGTCGGCAGATTTTAAAAAGGATGCCATAGAGAGTTTAAGACTATCGGGAGGTTTATCAGCTGTCACCAAACTCCTTGAACCCGTAATAGAACATGTTCCTGAAGCCAAACGCGCCGATTTTAAAAAGGACCTCGATGCTATTTTACCGAGTCTGTACGAGCAAAATGCTGAAGCCCTCATGAAGTACTATACGCATGACGAAATTAAGCAGATGAACGAATTCTATAAAACACCTCTCGGAAAAAAAATGAGCGAGACCGCTCCGAAAATTGCAAAAGAGCAGTTGGAAGTAGGTCAGAAGTGGGGAATGGAATTACAGGGACTTATGGCAAAATATGGACTATAACAAAAAAATGAGGTTTTAAAACCTCATTTTTTTGTTAACTGCCATGGTACTTCTTATTAAAAGCTGTACTTTAGTTCTTTAATTTAAAAAATATGAAAAAGTTTATTTACGGAATGTTCTTGTTTTTTGCAGTACAGGCAGGTTTTGCACAAGCCTCTGCAGACGCAAAAACATATGTAGCCAATTTAGGAGTAAAAGAGCAGATTGATAGTGCTAAAGAACAGATACTACCATCTATTCAGTCGGGGAAAACAGAAGAATTCACAAAGGAATTTGACGGTCTTGTAAGTGATTTTATTAATACATTTTCCAAACTGGTTGAAGAAAACTACAACGCAGAAGATCTCAAAACCGCTAACAAAAAATTTGCGGAAACTAAAGAAATGACCTTGGTTCAGCCTAAAGACATGAATGCATTTCAGGAAAAAGTAACCAATCTTCAAAATGAAATTGGCATGTCGTTACAGGGACTTGTAATGAAATATGCAGATCCGGCCTTACTGGGTGGCGAAGAATAATTCTTAGTAGTAAAAGAGGCTTTAGGCCTCTTTTTTATCTTTTACACCCGTAGTATCCTTAACTTTCGTATTTAGGATGAAAAAAAACATCTCAGTCTTCTTCATAATCCTTTCCTGCAGTATCAATGCCCAAAACAAAAAAGGTTTTTGGGGTTCCTATAAGGACCCTTCGGGAGCCGTTGTTAAAATAAATGAAGACAAAAGTTTTGTTATAGTCGGTTATGCAACGGTTCTTACCGGGAAGTGGCATCTGAAAGGCCAGTACATAGAGCTGGTGCCTTCTTCACCAAAACACGCCTATGAAGTATACGGGCGGTATGAACCTTCTTTAAATGGCAGTAAAATCATGTTCTATGGATTTGAAGAAAGCAAAAACTTTTTCAGCGCGGATGCTATAACGTGGAGCTCTGTATTTAATGAAGATCCCAACTGCTTTTCGTTTCCTTATGTAAAGCACTTCCCCAAAACTTTTAAAACAATTTCTTTATGTAATGCCGAGCTGCTTAAGCAGAATCTCAGTGAAACTGCTGCAAACCGTCCAGGTTATAATGATTTCATTATTATAAGCAATTACCGCAGCAGGAAAGCGAAAACCATTACATACCGGCTTATAAACGATACGCTTTATGATCTGTACAAGGATAATCGGCTAAGAAAAACGCAACTCAGCAGTGAAGACCGGGAAATGTTCTCCTCTATTGAGAATGAAGCACGGAATTTTTATGAATCCTCTGAAAAAATATATTCAAACAAAGCTTATAATATGGAAATTCCGGATATCCATACACAGCAGTACATGTTCGACCAAAAACGCAATGTCTATGTTGACCGGATCAACAAGCCCGATTCCGACAATGCTTATTATGACCTGAGCATTATAAACGAGTACATAAAAATGGAAATTAATTCTGTGACGGATACAATTTCCGGCATAGAAAAAGGAAGCCTGTTTCACGCGGGCTGTATCGAAAATTAGAATAATTATGACGACAGAACAATTATGTCCCTGCTGTTCGGGAAAAAGTTATAAGCATTGCTGCATGCCTTTCCATACAAAGGATCAGCATGCCCTTACTGCGGAAGCCTTAATGCGCTCGCGCTATGCTGCATTTGCAGTTCCCAATGCAGCTTACCTTATGAACACTACCTTACCTGCAAAGAGAAAGTTCCATAATGAAGATGAACTTGATGAATGGGCTCGCATAAACAACTGGACAAAACTTGAAATTATCGGCACGCCTTCTGTAAATCAAGTGGAATTCAAGGCTTATTTTACCGATGCTGAAGGCATCCCCCAGGTACATCACGAACTTTCGGTATTTCAAAAAATGAACGGACGCTGGTTTTATGTATCCGGAAGTTTTCCCGACGACAATTAATTACTCCATAAATTACGATATTTGTATGGGACGAAGAAATGAAGCAAACCGACTGGCACATAAGAAAAAGGCGGACGATAAAAAAAAGCGGGCCCAGAACGCCCATTCGCTGCGCAAGGAAAAGTTAAAACGCATTGTGCAGGGCTTTAACCAACAAAACAATACGGAAAAAAAAGACTGATATGAAGATTCTACATACTGCGGACTGGCATCTCGGGAAAAAACTGGACGGTTTCTCACGCATGGAGGAACAGATTTCAGTATTGGACGAAATCATCACAGTAGCCGATATCCATGCTGTTGATGTGGTAATCGTAGCCGGGGATTTATTCGACCATTTTAATCCGGGTGTTGAAGCAGTGGAATTGTTTTACAGGTCTCTGAAACGCCTAACGGATAATGGGCGAAGACCTGTTATTGCCATATCCGGAAATCATGATGCTCCCGGACTTATCGATGCCCCGGATCCGCTGGCCAGAGCCTGCGGCATCATCCTTATCGGTCATCCCAACACAGTTGTACAACCGTTCGAACTCCCGCATTTCAAGATCTCCAGATCATCCGAAGGCATGGTTGAAATCTTTCTAAACACATTTGATTATCCCATCCGTATCCTTCATACACCTTATGCCAACGAAATAAGGCTGAAGCAATATCTCGGCGAAAACAAAGAGGACGCTTTGAATGAAATCCTGGCACAGAACTGGAAAAAGCTCGCCGATACCTATTGTGACGAAAAGGGCATCAATATACTTACCGCACATTTGTATATGAACCAGCGCGGTAAAATACCGCTCGAAGAACCCGACGGGGAAAAACCCATTAAAATAGGGAATGCCGACATGATTTATTCCGAAGCTGTTCCTTCCCAGATCCAATATACTGCACTGGGACATATTCACAGTTTTAAAAATATCGGCACCTCCGAAAAGCCGATTGTATACAGCTCTTCACCATTGTGTTACAGTTTTGGCGAAGCAGGTCAGACCAAATATATCGCAGTCATCGATCTTGAACCTGGTAAAGTAGCAAACATAGAAAAGGTGGCACTAGCAAGCGGGAAACCACTTATCCGGAAAACGTTCGACTCCATAGAGAAAGCCGTATTCTGGCTGCAAGGGCATCAACATGTACTGGTTGAACTTACCATTGAAAGTGAAACTTTTCTTCAGGCCGACGAGCGCCGGCAACTGTACCAGGCCCATAGCGGCATCATACACCTTATTCCCAAGGTTAAAAACAGGGAAACAGCAGATTATCATACTAAAGAGATCAATCTAAACCAGAATATTTCAGATCTGTTTAAGGACTATTTCAGATCAAAAAACGGTGACCTGCAACCCAACGATGAGATTATGGATTTGTTTAATGAAATTCTGAACGACTGATATGATTCCCATTACACTTACGATTGAAGGACTTTATTCTTACCAGCAAAGGCAGACACTTGATTTTACCAATTTAACAAGTGCGGGGTTGTTTGGTATTTTCGGTGAGGTGGGATCGGGTAAATCATCCATCCTCGAGGCTGTTACATTTGCACTTTACGGGAATTCCGACAGGTTAGGAGCAACGAATTTTGCCTACAATATGATGAACCTGAAATCGAACCGGTTGTTTGTAGAATTCGTATTTTTAAACCATGCCGGTAAAACTTATAAAATAACCCGTGAATATAAACGCAACAGCAAGCATTTTGACAGGATTACAAATTCAGGCGTCGTTCTATATGAGTTGCACGAAGACCGGTGGATCCCGTTAAACAGTTCCAACGTAGAACCGGTTATTGGTTTAAGTTCGGAAAATTTCAGGAGAACCATCATCATACCACAGGGACAGTTTAAGGAGTTTATTGAACTGAAACCTGCTGCACGAACACAGATGATGAAGGAAATCTTTAATCTTCACCGTTTTGACCTGCAGGATAAGGTTTCCGTTTTGAACAGCAAAAACGCAGAACTTCTTCTTCAGCTCGAAGGAAAACTGTCGGGATTTGAAGAAGTTTCTCGGGAAAGAATAGAAGAACTTACACAACGGCTGACTGAACAGTCCGAAATCCATTCTCATATTGAGAAAGCATACAACGAAATATCAGATCATTTTCAGCACTTAAAAACATTAAAAAGCTCTTTTGAAGAACTCAACACCAGGCAAACTGCATTTGACAAACTGACTGTCAGGAAAAAGGAGACCGATAAACAGAAACAGCAACTAGAAGAGTATGAACGTATTTTTAATGCTTTTCATTCCCTGCTTACAGACCGCAAACGACTTGAAACGGAACTTCAACAGAAAACAGACCATCTCGGAAATGAACGGAAAAATCTGGAAATCACCGAAAAACAAATGGTTGAACTTACCGAAAAGATTGAAAAGCTGACGCCCGTTTACGAATCCTTATCCGTTAAAAGAATGGAAGAAAACGATCTGGAACTTATAGCGGAAATGCTGGGATTTTCAACTCAGATTGAAGAGTTAAAGGAACGCTTACTCAAGGGCAGTCAAAAGGTAGACGAAGTAAGGACGAAACAACTATCAGTCAAAGAGAAGATAAGCGGTCTGCAGGGAGAAATCCGGTCTTTAACAGCAAAACGTATTGATCCGCAAATGCTGCTGGATGCAGGAAACTGGTTCACAAAACAGCAGTACCTGACCGAAACCTTAAATAAACAGCAGAATGAAGCCGACCGTTTGCAGCGGCAAATAACAGACGTAAGCATGCGTTTGCCTGCCCTGGATTTTAATGAAAAAAAGGCAGAAGCATACTTTAATTCCGAAAAAGCCGTACTTGAAAGACAAAAATCTACACTTGAGGCAGAAAAAAGCAGGCTAAAGGTTCAGTGGGAACTGTCACGTTACGCCCACAGTATGCAGGACGGTTTTCCGTGTCCCCTTTGTGGCTCTTCGGAACACCCGGCTGTTATAGAAATAGAGGACGTTACAGTGCAGCTGGAAGTTGTTGAACACAAGATTGCAGCGGCAGATACAGAACAGCGAAAACTCCAGGATCTTTATCAGGAAACCAAAGTGCTCCTTTCACAACGCACGTTTTTGGAAAAGCAATTGGCGGAAAATCAAAGCGAACGAAAAAGAACGGAAGAACAGCTGCAATTTCATCTGAACCATTTTATATGGAATAGTCTTTCTGCATCGGATCCCTTGGGATTCGAGCTCAAAAAAAAGGAAGCTACATCCATGGAACTTATAATAAACCTCAAGGTAGAAGAACTCGAAAAGTGGCGTCAAACTCTGGAAACAGAGAACGAACATCTTGACAAATACGTAAAGGCGCTCGAACATTTCAGACTTGAAGAGGCCCGGAAAGAAATGCAGTTCGAGCAAAACAAAACAAAACTCAGAACGCTGCATTTTGAAGATTTTATATCCCGCACTGTTCCTGAGATCCGGCTCCGGTTAAAAGAACTAAGAGAGCACAATCTTAAAACCGAACAGGATTACGATTTATTAAAGCGGCAGTACAGTGAGTTGAATCCAAAGCAGGCATCACAAAAAACATCCGTTGCCATTACAGAAGTACAGTTATCGGATCTCTTGGAACAACTTTCTGCGGTTAAGGCACATATTGAGCGTACATTGGAGTCAGATAACGGTCTGACGATGGATACGGTTTACCAGATACTGGAACTTCAGCTCGATACGGTTTCTGTACGGAAAACCGTTGAACAGTTTACCATAGAGTATGAAACATTGAAGAACGCTATCGGGGAACTCCGGTTAAAGCTTAAAGGGGTTACATTTGATGAAGCCGTTTTTCTTGATATTAAACGGAAAATGGAAGAAACAGCGACTTCTTTAAATACAGCCGCAGAAAACAAGACAAAAACATCGGCCGAACTTGCCCGACTGCATCGTGCCTTTGATGAAAAAAAGGAACTTCTTAAGCAAAGAGAACAGTTTCAGAAACGTGCAGCAAACCTCAATACGCTCAAAAACCTGTTCACAGCAGCCGGTTTTGTACAATACGTTTCATCGATTTACCTGAAGCAATTATGTGAAAATGCCAATGTACGGTTTCACAGAATGACCCGTAACCAACTGAGTTTACAGTTAAGCGGAAACAATGATTTTGAGATTATAGATTATTTAAATGAAGGAAAAAGCCGCAGTGTCAAAACATTGTCGGGAGGACAACTGTTCCAGGTTTCATTAAGCCTGGCGCTGGCGCTGGCCGAAAGCGTACAGTTGAATGTAAAAGCCGAAAAGAACTTCTTTTTCATTGACGAAGGATTCGGTACACAGGATGCAGATTCGGTCAATATCGTGTTTGAAACCCTGCGCGGGCTTCAAAAGGAAAACCGCATTGTCGGAATCATTTCACATGTAGAAGAGTTAAAAGATCGTATCCCCGTTTCGCTTACAGTTGTGAAGGATAAGGAAAAAGGAAGCTTTTTTATACAAAACGACTGGTAAATTTTGAAGACAGCCATTACGGGCTTTACATACTTACTTATTCCCACCAGGTTTCCTTTTCCTGTTCCCGCGCTGTGGCATCGTTGTTTAAAAATGCATCGCGGTAACTTTTCCAGCCTTTATCATTATATTGTTCGGACGGGACAAATTCTCCGGCACCGCCGTCAAAACTATAAGGTACATCGGGGACTCTGAAATCTGCCCATTTACATACTTTGGCCTTAAGCGTTGTATAATCGGTCCAGAATCCCTGGTAAACATTGTTCAAATAAGCATCCCGAGATAGGTCCAGATCGTTATAGAGCAATGCCCCTTCAGCTGTAATAAGGAATTTTCCCTCGTAACTACCTTCAAAAATACCTGAATGTATACGGTCTTTCGGTTCCCTGAATTCATAGGTCCCATGTACTACTCCTTCATATACAGAAACCGGGCTTCCTCCCTCTCTTATAACTGTTTTTAAAGACCTTACGTGCTCCAGTATAAGAATCCCTTCAAAATCTTCCCGGTTGTTTCCTACCTTCGACCTTCCTGTAATATGATAAAGATTAGGATTTTGTTTATCTTTCACCACTTCCGTTATCCTGATACGGATGCGCTTATAGGCATCTCCTATTATTCCGTAACGTACATCATCTTCGCGGCCCTTAATCAGAGATGAGAAATCATAAGAACTGAATTTCTGTATATCTTCTGCACCTGAAACGTACTCCGATGATGCAGCTATCGTTACAAACCTGTTCTGTGTCATTGCTGTAAAACCAAAAAACAGCAGGAATAAATAAGATAATTTCATAACCGGGATTTTAAGCAAATGTAACGCCTTTCTTGTAAATAAGGTCTTTTCTTCTTTAAAACATAACTTTTTAAAAACCATATTTTTACAAACAGCCGCTAACTTCCCTTAAATTTTTAATCCGTATGAAAAGAAGCGTAGAAGTAGCCGTTATTTCGGATACCCATCTGGGAACTTATGGATGCAAGGCCAAGGAATTATTATCGTATTTAAAATCAATCGACCCGGGAATCCTGATCCTGAACGGTGATTTTATCGATATCTGGCAGTTTAAGAAAAGTTTTTTTCCGGAAAGCCACCTCGAGATCATCAAGTATATTCTCAACCTTTCGCTAACGGATTGCCAGGTTATATACCTTACGGGGAACCACGACGAATTCCTACGTAAGTTTTCCCCTATGACCTTTGGCAAGATTCAGCTGGCAGACAAATACATTTTTGAACTCGAAGGGAAGAAAACCTGGGTATTCCACGGCGACGTATTTGATTCTTCCGTACAACATTCGAAATGGATTGCCAAACTTGGCGGCATCGGTTACGATTACCTCATACGTCTTAACAATCTTTCCAATTGGATCCTTGCCAGAATGGGACGCGAAAAATACTCATTTTCAAAAAAAATAAAAAACAACATTAAAAAGGCTGTTAAATTCATCGGGGATTTTGAACAAACGGCCTCGGGCCTCGCCATCGAAAATCATTTTGATTACGTAATATGCGGTCACATACACCAGCCCCAGAAAAGAACGGTTACAAATACAAAAGGAAGCTGCCTGTACCTCAATTCCGGTGACTGGATCGAAAATCTCACGGCTTTGGAATACAGCAACGGCACGTGGGAAATCTACCATTATGAGAACGACTCCCTCATAAACCTTATGAGTTCAATAGAACAGGCACCTGTTGAAGTTCCGTCCGAATACAAAGAAATAGAGGTGTTTTTCAAATGAAGATATTATATGCCCTTCAGGCAACCGGAAACGGACATATAGCGCGTGCAAATGTTCTTATTCCCAAACTGAAAGAGTTTTGCGAAGTGGATGTATTCATGTCGGGACAGAATTCCCAACTGGCTTTACATACAGATGCCCTGCACCATAAGGGAATTTCGTTGTTCTATTCCAAAAAGGGAGGGTTGAACTACAAGAAAATTATACGAAAGAATTCCCTTTTTCATTTTATGAAATCGGTGCGAAATGTACCTGTTACCCGGTACGACCTCATCATTAACGATTTTGAACCTGTAACCGCATATGCTGCCAAGCTTCGGAATCAGAAAATTATAGGGCTCAGCCATCAGGCTGCGGTACTGCATGACGCTGCTCCAAAACCAACAGACAAACACCCGTTCAGCAAGCTTATCCTTCAGAAATACGCACCCATACAGCAGTCGCTAGGGTTCCATTTCAGAAAATACGACGATACCATCTATCATCCTATACTGCGCGATTCAATACGACAGATGAATACCGGAACGGAGGACTATTTCCTTGTCTACCTCCCAAGTTTCCACAATGAAAAAATCTATAAGGTGCTCTCTAAAATAAAAAATGTGGACTGGATCATATTTTCACCCTTCAGCAAAACATCTAAAAAGCAGGGCAACTGTTCGTTTTTTCCTATAGATGAAAAACTGTTCACATCCTACCTTGCCACAGCAAAAGGAGTTCTTTGCGGAGCAGGATTCGAATTCCCGGCCGAGGTGCTCCATCTCAGAAAAATGCTGTACGTGATTCCCATCAAAGGGCAGTTTGAACAGTACTGCAACTACCTTGCTTTAAAAGAACTCGGGGTAATGGGATCGGAAGATTTCAATGCTGAAAAATTAAAACACTGGCTTATGCTTAATCATATTCTCGATATCACATTTGACGATGAAACGGATGCAGTAGTTCACAGGATATTAAATATGGCGTGATCCCCATGTTACTTCGTAATGAACCTGTAGAGATCCTTTTCCAGAACACCACTGCTCAAAATGTCTTTTCCATTGATTTTCCTTCCTGTAGAAGTGATGCCTTCCGTTATCTCTACAGCAATACCCTGTTCGTTCTGTGTTTTACTTTTTAAAATAAGGTTACCCTTAACTTCGGTAAGAAATTCCCCTTTTTTTAATGATTTGCAGGTATAGAATTCCATAAGGCTGCTGTCGGCTGCCTTTTGTTTATATTCCATGGTGAAAGAAGACTCATCCTTTGTTGCGGTAAGTATTACATCCCCGGCATCTAAAGGAACCGGATACATATTGAGTTTTTCTTCAACACGGTCGAAGCTGTCATGTATCCATAACGACTTTTCCTGTGCCTGAACGCAGGCAGTCACAGCAAATAACAGTAAGCAATATATCTTTAATTTCATTTTTTTATTTTAAAGATACTAATTTTAAGGTAATTTCAGGCATTTCCTTGTTTTTCAGGAGTATTGTCTCCTTTTTCTACCTTGTTCTTTTCGAGATACGGATAAACTTTTAAGTACAGTTGTTCCACCTTGCCTCTGGCCCACGGGGTTCGGCGCAGGAAGGTCAGAGAAGATTTTATACTTGGGTCTTTTATAAAACAGTTGATCGGGATTTCTTTTCCCATTGCTTCCCATCCACCGAAAAACACCAGCATTTCTTCCAGAATGGTCTGCAGTTTCATCCCATGTAGCGGATCGTTGTGTGCCATGCTCAAAAAATTTAAGTAAAGATATAGGATATCTTAGACATATAAATTAAAAAAACGCCCTTCGTAAAAGGGCGTTTTTTTAGTGCGTTTCAGTACCATCGGCTCCGTGCGCATGACCATGTGCCAGCTCTTCTTCCGTAGCCGGACGGGTTGCGACTACTTCCACATCAAAATGCAGGGTTTTTCCTGCCATAGGATGGTTCAAATCTGCAACAACCGCATTTTCATTAACCTCAACAACTACAGCACGGAACTGGTTTCCCTGATCGTCAGTTAAAGGCAACATAGCCCCAACCGGCGGTAAACCCGATTCGCTGAACATTTCAAGCGGAAGTTGTGCAATTGCATTAGGATCTGCTTCACCATATCCTTCTTCCGGAGAAACCGTAAATGATTTTGTATCTCCGGTAGTTAATCCATTTAATTCATCTTCGAATTTAGGAATCATCATTCCTACCCCGTGTAAATATGTGAGAGGATTTTCGGTTGTGGTTTCCTCAACGAATACTTTTTCACCATTTGCCTCAACCGTATGCAATTTATAGTTTACGGTAACTGCGTGATTTTTTTCTATTGTCATAATTTTGTTTTTAACTGAATTGATCCCAATTAATTTCTAAATGCAAAGATTAACTTTAAATCAATCTTTGATGCGTTTTTATTTATCTGGATAAAACAATAATCATTCCTTGTTGTTTTCATACCTTTTCTGACGTAATAAGTTTGTTTTACATGACGTTATGGCAGATTGATATTAAAACTCAAAGATATCCATACAGCTTTACATCCCTTGTATCGTCTGTTCTGAAACACCCTATTCTGTACCTCTGTCATGATAAAAACGCCTGGTAAAACCAGGCGTCTGATGATTATAACGGGATGTTCCCGTGTTTTCTTTTCGGAACATCAACCACTTTGTTTTCAAGCATTTTGAATGCCTTGATAAGCTTTCTCCTTGTTTCCTGAGGAAAGATAACTTCATCGATAAATCCGCGTTGTGCCGCTGAATAAGGATTGGCAAATTTTTCTGCGTATTCCGCTTCTTTTTCTGCAAGCTTAGCTGCCGGATCTGCTGCTTCCGCAATTTCCTTTTTAAAGATGATTTCAGAGGCTCCTTTTGCCCCCATAACCGCAATTTCTGCCCCGGGCCATGCGAAATTAAGGTCTGCGCCGATGTGTTTGGAATTCATTACGTCATAAGCCCCGCCGTATGCTTTACGCGTAATTACGGTAACTTTAGGTACGGTAGCTTCTGACAGGGCATACAACAGTTTCGCCCCGTGAACAATGATCCCGTTCCACTCCTGGTCTGTTCCCGGCAAGAATCCCGGAACATCGACCAATACGAGCAACGGGATGTTGAATGCATCGCAAAAACGCACGAAACGGGCCGCTTTTATAGATGAGTTTACGTCCAGGCATCCCGCAAGGAACATTGGATTATTGGCCACAATACCAACGGATTTTCCTCCAATACGGGCAAAACCGACGATGATGTTTTCTGCATAGTTTTTGTGTATTTCGAAAAACGAATCCTCATCAATGACGTTGTTTACCACATCATGCATATCATAAGGCTTGTTCGCATTGTCCGGAACAATCGTGTTCAGCTGTTCACGCAATTCATCACCGAGTTCATAAGGTTCGTCTGCCACCACTTCCTGGTTGTTCTGCGGAAGATAGCTCAGCAAGCGCTTTACATCCTCCAGACACTCCACATCGTTGGCAGAAGTTGTATGCGCAACACCCGATTTTGTAGAGTGCGTCGACGCACCTCCAAGTTCTTCCGATGTTACCTCTTCGTTCGTTACCGTTTTTACTACGTTGGGCCCTGTAACGAACATGTAAGAAGTATTCTCCACCATCATGGTAAAATCGGTCATGGCAGGCGAATAAACGGCTCCTCCGGCACATGGCCCCATAATGGCTGAAATCTGAGGAATAACTCCAGATGCCTGTACATTGCGGAAGAAGATATCTGCATATCCTCCCAGTGAACGTACCCCTTCCTGGATCCGGGCTCCACCCGAGTCGTTCAGGCCGATCATCGGCGCCCCCATTTTCAGGGCCATGTCCATAACCTTGCATATCTTCTCGGCATGGGTTTCAGATAACGCACCGCCAAACACCGTGAAATCCTGCGCAAAAGCATACACCAGGCGTCCGTTTACGGTACCGTAGCCCGTAATCACCCCGTCGCCAAGATAATATTCCTTATCCATCCCGAAATCCTTTGTACGGTGCGTAACAAAAGCACCGATTTCTTCAAAAGAACCTTCATCAAAAAAATATTCTATGCGCTCACGGGCTGTCAGCTTCTTTTTAGAATGCTGGGTTGCTATACGCTTTTCACCACCTCCTAATTTAGATTCGGCAATTTTCCTGTTTAATATATCAAACTTATTTGATTCCATTTTTATAACTGATTTGGTAAACGTAAAACTTTCTGATCCGCCAGGTATCTTTTTAAAGCGGTCAATGCAGCGATTTTAGCTTCGTCTGCCTGGGCTTCGCGGATGATATCTGCATTGTAATATTTTTTTACAAAATTGGTATCAAAATTCCCCGAAGTAAATGCCTCGTGTTTAAAAACGAATTTTCCGAAAGGAAGCGTGGTGCTTACACCTTTTACCTTGTAATCATCTATTGCCTTCAGCATTAACTGTAACGCCTCTTCACGATCTTTACCGTATGTAATGAGTTTGGACAGCATTGGGTCATAATAGATCGGCACGTCCATTCCCTGTTCAAAACCGTTATCTACACGTACACCTTCTCCCTCCGGCAAAATATAGGTTTCAAGAGTTCCTACTGAAGGAAGGAAATCATTGAGAGGATCTTCTGCATATACACGCAATTCCAGAGCATGTCCTTTTATTTCAAGTTCTTCCTGGCGAACAGGCAAAACTTCACCGCGTGCTACACGAATCTGCAGTTCAACCAGATCCATCCCGGTGATCATTTCGGTTACCGGATGCTCTACCTGCAAACGGGTGTTCATTTCAAGGAAATAGAAATTTTTATTTTCATCGAGCAAAAACTCAACAGTACCTGCTCCAACATAATCACATGACTGGGCAACCTTTACAGCCGCCTCTCCCATTGCTTTACGGATTTCAGGTGTAAGTACAGATGAAGGAGCTTCTTCCACAACTTTCTGATGGCGGCGCTGTACCGAACATTCACGTTCGAACAGGTAAACAACGTTTCCATGGGTATCGGCCATAATCTGAATTTCGATATGGCGCGGGGATCCGACATATTTTTCAATAAACACGGATCCGTCACCGAAAGCAGATGTTGCTTCTGATATTGCACGCTGCATCTGGGCTTCGAAATCTTCTTCTTTTTCTACCACGCGCATTCCTTTTCCTCCGCCACCGGCAGATGCCTTGATAAGGATGGGAAATCCTACCTGTTTGGCAACCTGTTTAGCCTCGTCGATATCGGTAATGGCATGATCCAGTCCCGGCACCATGGGAATATTGTAATCCTTAACGGTTTCTTTGGCTGCGAGCTTATCGCCCATTACCTCTATAGCGTGCGATCTCGGCCCTATAAAGGTAATGCCGTTTTGTTCTGCCAGTTCGGCAAATTTGGAATTTTCAGATAAAAAGCCGTACCCCGGGTGGATCCCGTCAACCCCCAACTGTTTTGCAACTTCAATGATCTTATCTCCTAAAAGATAGGACTGGTTCGAAGGTGCTTCTCCTATACATACTGCTTCATCGGCAAATTTCACATGAGGGGACTGGCGATCAGCAACGGAATAAACAGCAACGGTTTTAATCCCCATTTTTTTTGCCGTTTTCATTACGCGCAGTGCAATTTCACCACGATTGGCAACTAATATTTTTTTCATGATTGTTTATTCAAATTCAATTAATAACTGACCTTTATCAACGGCCTGTCCTTTTTCAACCGCAATGGACTTGATGATGCCTGAACGCGGAGAATCAAAGCTGTTTTCCATTTTCATAGCTTCCAGAATAAGTAAGTTCTGTCCTTCCTGAACCTCCTGCCCCACTGCTACGTTGATTTCAAGAATCAGACCCGGCATCGGAGCCTTAATTGCATTTACCACTTTGGTTTTTCCCACCTCAAATCCCATTTCCTTAATCAGTTGATCCAGGTGGTTTGCAATGGACACTTCATATTCATTGTTATTAACGACAACTGTGTATGTTTTGTTGAGAAAATCGGTGCTCACAACTTCGGCATGGTAAGAAGTATTGTTGTGTAACACATGAAAGTTTTGTTGATCTAAGCTTACAGCATCTGCCGCAAGCACTTGCTCTTCCGTAAATTCAAAGTTATGATCCTTATTTACAGAAACTTTAAGTGTGTTGTTCATTTCTAAAAATTTGTTACTAAGCTGTAAAGTTATTTAAAAAAATACAATTTTCTCATTAAAAAAAACAGTTTGATCGGTTAATTGAATCCTAATACCGATATTTGAAAAAAACTAGAAGATGAACAAGTTTTCGGTGGTTTTTATGCCCGATTCCCGTACTGTTGCGCTTGTAAAAGAGATGAAGCTGCGACTGGCTGCAGAAGCAGGATGGTACAACAGCAAAAATGCCCTGGCACATTTCACCGTTTTCGAATTTCTTGCCGCGGATGGGACTGAGGGCCCGTCCTGCAGCCAGCTGGAGCGTATTGCTTCCCAAATAAAAGCCTTTAACGTACGATGCCGGTCATTTGACTGGTTTGACAACGGTGCCTTCTATATTAAACCTGATGCCGAATCTTCAGAACACATGACGGTCATTATGCAACAGGTCATTAAGGAAGCGACCAGGATAAAAAGAACAGTTACCAATACAACGCCTCACCTTTCCATTGCTCGCAGATTAACCGCGGAACAGTTGCATACGGCCCGGAACATGTTTACCGAAATAGATATTAGTTTTCCCGTAAACTTTCTTACACTGCGAAAATTTGACGAACGTTTAAAACAGTTTGTTGTATGGAAACAATTTCCTCTTGCCGGCAGGGCAAAAGATGTACAGGGTGTTTTATTTTAAAACAACAGAAAATTAAAAATCCCATATTATTATGGGATTTTTAATCTTTTATTCTTTATATCTGAGGTAGTGATCGAGCAGGAACGCAGTGGAGTTATCATGTTTTTTGATGTTTCTCTCGTACAACTCCGCCTTTATATTGTTTGCCAGCACTTTTCCGTATTCCACTCCGAATTGGTCAAAACTGTAAATATTCCAGATATACCCCTGAACAAAGGTTTTATGCTCGTACATTGCCAGGAGACTACCGAGTGATTTCGGAGTCAGTTTTTTAATGAGAATCGTATTTGAAGGGCGGTTTCCATCGAAACTTTTGTAAACCGCATTAGCATCGTTTAGATCATCTGTATGATAAGCTCCTTCTTTCCCGTTCATTAATGCCTCTGTCTGGGCAAAGAAATTGGCCATGAGCAGATCGTGCAGGTCACTTGGATAGAAAGGATTCACAAATCCTATAAAATCTGCGGGAATGATCTTTGTTCCCTGATGAAACAGCTGGAAAAAGGCATGTTGGGAATTCGTTCCCACTTCTCCCCAGACTATGGTACCTGTTTCATAATTCACTGCATTCCCCAAACGGTCGATATTCTTGCCGTTGCTTTCCATTACGACCTGCTGCAGATAGGCAGGAAGCATTCTTAGTTTATCGGCATAGGGAATAACAGCTTCTGTTTCAAAACAGTAAAAGTTATTATACCAGACCGATAGCAGGGCCAATACAACGGGAATGTTCTGTTTAAACGGCGTTTCTGCGAAATGGACATCCATTTCATAAGCACCTTCCAGTAATTTGCTGAAATGCCTGAATCCTACTGACAAGGCAGTCGATAAACCTACGGCACTCCAAAGAGAATAACGTCCCCCCACATAGTCCCACATAGGAAAAATATTCTGCGGTTCGATTCCGTATTTTACAGCTTCTTCTACATTTGACGAAACGGCCACAAGATGTTGCTGCGTTGTGAGCCCATGTTTAAAAAGCCAGTTTTTAAGGATGTCTGCGTTCCGGATGGTTTCTAAAGTGGTAAACGATTTGGAAACCACGATAATCAGCGTTGTTTCTGCATTAAGCTTCTGCTTAAGGCATTCGATGCTGTCATTGTCTATATTGGAAATGTAATGTACCCTCAGGTGGTTTTTGTAGTCGGCAAGTGATTCCGTCACGAGCTTCGGTCCAAGGTCCGAACCTCCGATACCAATATTTACGATATCAGTAAAGGCTTTAGCTGTCGCCCCTTTTAACGTACCGGATATAACGTTCTCCGTAAAAACTTCAATCTGTTTTAATACAGCATTAATTTCCTCATTTTGTCTGTCACCGCTGCTCCGTAAATCGGTATGCAGTACCTTTCGCCCTTCTGTTTCGTTAATCTCGTCTCCATTCATAAGGGCCGTTATACCGTGTTTCAGGTTAAGTTCCTCTGCGAGTTCCACAAGCAGGTCTAAGGTTTTACCCGAAATCCGGTTTTTCGAAAAATCTACCAGAAAATCATTCCAGAGTATAGTAAACTCCCCGACTCTTTCCGGATTCTCTTTAAAAAGCTGCTGCATTTTCACAAATTGCATCTCGTAAAAATGTTCGCGCAACTTCTTCCACGATTCCGTTCCTGTAGGGTTAATTTTAAGTAATGCCATCTAGTTTCCGAATTTTTCCTGAAGTTCTTCGTCGATTGACTTTTTAACAGGTTTTATTTGTGCAAAATATTTTGGTAAGTCGTTCCGATCCATAATCAGTGAGGTCGGGAGCTTTTGTCTGAGGGGATCTACCTGCACCCCGTTTTTCCAAAAGCGGTAACAAACATGCGGGCCTGTTGCCAGGCCGGTACTGCCCACCTTACCAATGGTCTGCCCCTGTTCAACACGTTGTCCGCGACGAACAAGAATTTTGGACATATGCAGGTACTGTGTGGTATACATGGCATCGTGTTTTACCTTAACATAATTTCCGTTCCCCGATGTATAGCCTGTTTCCACGACAATGCCCGAGGCTGTCGTCATAATAGGAGTTCCCGTTGGTGCGGCATAATCTGTTCCGTTATGTGCTTTAAAACGTTTCTGTACAGGATGAAACCTGTTTTTAGAGAACTTCGAGGTAATAGTAAAATATTTCAGAGGGGATCTGAGAAACATCGTACGCATCTGCTTACCGTTTTCATCAAAATACTGCACTTCACCACCTTTTTTGTCTGAATAGGGAAACCCATAAATATCCTTATCGCTGTAATTGAAATAGGCGCCTAAAATTTCCTCTGTACCTGCATAAATAGAATCATTTATATATTTTTCACGAACCGAAACAGCAAATTTATCACCTCGTTTGAATTTAAAAAAATCCACGGTCCAGGCAAATCGCTTGGCCAGCGCTGTTGCAAGGCCAGGGTCGAGCCCCTCACGCTGTATGGATTCCGAGAGCGATCCGTCGATTTCACCCGCTATCGTTTTAATTTTATATGAAACAGGATAATTTACCGTGTATGCTTTAATGGAATCCCGGAAATCAATTACCTGGAAACCTGATTTATCGGGTTCGTAAATTAAAACCTCGAGCCGTGAAATAGCATCTTTGGACTTTAAAAGCGTAAGGAATTTTCCCGCTTTTATTTTTCTTACGTCGAAAGAGTCTCTTACTTTTGTTACGATATCGTGAATTTCGGTTGCATCGTAATTATGACGCGCCAGAATCAGGCTTAAATTATCACCACGTTCAACAGTATCACGCTCTACATGATATTCATTCAGTGAAAAACCATATGCAAATTCAGGTTTTGCATATTCTTCTTCTTTGGGTTTCACTTCAGCAAATTCGGGTTCTTCGGTCTTTTTTCCGCAGGATACGAATGCAAAGAGCAATACTATGAGTTGAAATAATTTCATTACAAAGCGTCTTTTCCCCAGTTTGCCAATTCTTCCTCACTCCATAATTCAGGAAAGAAAATTCTTCGTTGGTATTGAGGCAGCATATATTTTTTCCAGTCACTTCCGCCTGTAGCTTCCTGAGGGCCTGCAGCACTTTCAATGTATTTGCGCGCAGCCTTGAAATGTCCCATCACCCAGGTTATATTTACTGTGCGGTCATAATGACGCATTGCTTCGCGCAGGCTTTCATTCTGTTGCTCCTCTTCCGGAAGCTGCTTGAACTTACGCCACAGGTTCAGCGTATTGTACTCCTGCATGAAATCAATGAATTCCTTTTTATATTTTCGCTCAAATTCTTTGATGAGATAAGATTTTTTCCCCGTTTTATAATCTTTTCCGGCCGCCTGCCAGTACATGTGTTCAAATGCATGTTCGTAAGGCGTATTGCGGTCTATCGTATCGCGGTAGCGGGCATCGATAAGATTAATAAGGTCGGTTGAGGCAAATTCTACCAAACGGTATTGCGCACTCTGAAATCCGCTCGCCGGTGTCAGTGTATTTCTGAATTTCATGTACTGTTCTACTTCCATTCCGTCCCTCATAATGTCGAAAGACGTGGTAAGCATATCAAAATACCGGGAAATCCTTCCTAAACGTTCCGTAAAAAAAGCAGTCGTAAGCTGCTCTGCATAAGCGACCTGTTCTATTTCCCAAAGGATCATTTTAAACAACAACTCATTTACCTGGTGGTACATGATGAATACCATTTCATCGGGCAAGGTGGTACGTTGCGTCTGCAATCCCAGCAATGCATCAGTCTGGATGTAATCCCAGTAAGTAATGGGCTTTTGCCATAACAGACCTTCTAAATGGGTATCGAGTTTCTGATCAATGTTGTTGAATTTTTCTTCTAATGCTGCTATTTTTTGTTGACGTTCGTTTGAAATTTCCATTATTTTATGACTTTCAAATTGCTTTTTATGTTTTTGTACTGAATGAGCTCGGCTTTCAGAGATCCTACAAGCAGGCTGGCCTGGATTTTAACGGGAATTCTGTTTACATCATCTGAAATCCAGATCGTTAAACTTTCCTGTTCTTTAAAAACACGCCCTGCCTGAACGTACGGCCTAAACTTCAATGTATTTATCGTTCCAAATTTAGTTTTAATTTTTTCATTACCCATGAATTTTAATCTAAATTTAAAGATTTCATCATCAAAAAACATATCAATCTGGATGGTTTCCCCCACCTTCATGTTACCAAGTTTGTCGTGATTTCGCAAATAATAGAAAGAAGAGATAACATCCTGTACCTTTGCGGGCACATCATAGGTAAACTCCTTATTGGATTTGTGATCTTTTAATAATACAGTATTGTTCTTGTAATTTACAAAACCCTCCTGGTTCCGCGTGTATCCTCCTTCATGAATTTTACGGATAAAACGGTAAGGTTGCCCGGTAGACCTGTCGAAATAGCTCTGATAATCGTCTTTAACCTTAAAAAAAGCTTTTGAAACCCCTGTCGTGTACCCATACCCTTTTGCATGGTAAACACTTTTTCCATTGTAAGTAGCATCCTTTAATTCCAGTGTGGCAATACCTGCATTGATAAAACCATATGACACCTGGAATTTGAAATATTCTCCCGATTTGTATGCGGACTGGGCATATCCGCAAACGGCAAACAAGGTAACCAACAGTGTTATTGCAATTTTTTTCATAATGATATTTTTTATGAAAGATACAAAACAATATCTATTCCAAAAGATATAAAAACAAAAAACCCAGCTGTTACCAACTGAGTTTTTATGCTATTAACCAACCAAAAAACTATAAATTATGAAAAATTTATTACACTCGAACAAGGCATTACAACCTCATTTTTGCGAGTGCAAAGGTATATCTAAATTTCAATTAAAGAAATACCAGTTTAAATTTTAACAACTATTTAACTTCTAAGGTTGTTTTCCTGTTATTTTTTATAAAGTTCCGCGTTTTTCCTGCTCTCTTTCAATTGATTCAAACAAGGCTTTAAAGTTCCCTGCTCCAAAACCTCGGGCCCCCATGCGCTGGATTACCTCGAAGAACAAAGTCGGTCGGTCCTCTACCGGTTTGGTAAAGATCTGTAAAAGATATCCTTCCTCATCGGCATCGATCATAATTCCAAGCTTCTGAAGTTCTTTAATATCTTCTTTGAATTTATCCATATGGTCTTTCAAACGATCAGGAATGGCATCGTAATACGTCTGTGGAGGAGTCGATAAAAATTCCACACCACGTGCCTTCATATCGGAAACCGTTTTGATGATATCGTCTGTAGCAACAGCGATATGCTGTACTCCCGGACCTTCATAGAAATCAAGGTATTCCTCAATTTGCGAACGCTTCTTACCTTCAGCCGGCTCGTTGATAGGGAATTTGATTCTTCCGTTTCCGTTCGCCATAACTTTAGACATCAAAGCAGAATATTCTGTTGTAATCTGTTTGTCATCAAAAGAAAGGAAGTTTACGAATCCAAGGATATCTTCAAACCATTTTACCCATACGTTCATCTGGTTCCAGCCAACGTTTCCAACCATATGGTCAATGAATTTCAGTCCTACCGGTGCAGGATTGTAATCTGATTCCCACTTTACATATCCAGGTAAGAACAACCCGTTGTAATTTCTGCGCTCAGTAAACATAAATACTGTTTCTCCGTATGCAAATATACCGGCCTGTACTATTTCTCCGTTTTCGTCAGAAGTAACGGTAGGCTCCATAAACGAAACCGCTCCACGCTTTGTAGTTTCTTCGTAAGCAGAACGTGCATCCTCTACCCATAAAGCCACAACCTTAACACCGTCTCCGTGCTTTTTAACATGTTCCCCGATAGGAGAGTCAGAATTCAGAGCCGTTGTCAGGATCAAACGGATTTTATCCTGCTTGATTACATAAGAAGCCCTGTCGCGAACTCCTGTTTCCAATCCTGAATAAGCTTCAGACTGAAATCCGAAAGCTGTTTTATAAAAATGCGCTGCCTGTTTGGCGTTTCCCACATAGAACTCAACATAATCAGTACCTAAAATTGGTAAAAAATCCTGAGCTCCTTCAAATATTTTTTCTAAACCGTATTCTACAGACTTTAATTCAGTTGCCATAGTATATTATTGTTAATTCGTTTTTTATTTAATTTTATTTATCCAACCAAGACTGATGGTATTTCTCATCGGCAATTTTCATTGCCTGCTCGGTTACCATTAAAGGCTTAAAAGTATCGACCATCACGGCCAGTTCTTCTGTTTTTGTCTGTCCAATGCTTTTTTCCATTGTTCCCGGATGTGGTCCGTGCGGAATTCCGGCCGGATGCAGCGATATATGTCCCGGCGCGATATCGTTTCTGCTCATAAAATCCCCGTCAACATAATACAGTACCTCATCAGAATCTATATTGCTGTGGTTATAAGGAGCAGGAACTGCCAAAGGATGATAATCGTACATACGCGGTACGAAAGAACAAACTACAAACGCATCGGTTTCAAATGTCTGATGTACCGGAGGCGGCTGATGTATACTTCCCGTAATCGGCTCGAAATCGTGGATGGAAAAGGCATACGGGAAATTATATCCGTCGTATCCCACCACATCAAAAGGGTGCGTAGCATACACCATATCAAATATCTCGTCCTGCTTGCGGACCTTGATAAGGAAATCACCTTTTTCGTCATAGGTTTCCAGTTCTTCCGGTCTGCGGATGTCGCGTTCACAAAACGGCGAATGCTCCAGCAGCTGACCAAACCAGTTGCGGTATCTCTTCGGTGTATAGATAGGTCTGCGCGATTCCACGATGAACAGGCGGTTATCTTCTGTATCAAAATCAATCTTATAGATTACACCTCTCGGAACCAGAAGATAATCTCCGTATTTAAAATCAAGATTTCCCAGAATTGTTCTGAGTTTTCCCGTTCCGCGATGTATAAAGATCAATTCATCAGCATCGGTGTTCTTGTAAAAATAATCCTGTGTTCTGTTTGTAGGTGCCGCCAGAGTTATGGTTACATCGCTGTTCGTTAAAACAGGTGTACGGCTTTCGAGATAATCCGCTACAGGTTCTACCTGAAAACCGCGGAATCTGTACGACTGGATGTTATTGGCTCTGGCAATCTTAGGAGCAACGCTGTAAGAACCTTTGATTTCTTTTACCTGAGTAGGACGATGCTCGTGATACATATTGGTCGACATACCGTCAAAACCGATAGTACCAAACAACTGTTCATAATAAAACTCGCCGTTTGGTTTGCGGAATTGTGTATGACGTTTTGGAGGTATGTTTCCTAATTTATGATATAAAGGCATATGTTATTTTTTTTAAAATGACTAATAAAAAGCATAGTTTAGCCTTCTTCATTCTGGATTCCGTTTAATGAAGTATTTTAATTGTGCTAATAATCCTTGCCATGTTTTCATACATAACAAATATAACAGTATTTTTTTTGTGATATAGCAATTTTAACCAAAAAATAGCAATAAAAAATGCGTTTTACGAGGGCTTAGAACCAGAAACCAAAGCCGAACCAGGTGAAATGTTTTTTAATTTCAGGGGAGTAAGACTGTTTAATTTCGATGGGACCAACAACCGTCTGGAAACCATACCCCAAAGCATATCCGCTGTGTTTCGGCAGCTTAATCCAGTCGGGATCATCAAACATGGAATCATCAACCTGAGCAAAATTGGCCGTAAAGTTCAGATGGTGCTTTTTGTAAAAACGGTAGTCAAGACGTACCATGGCCTTAAGGTAGGAATTGGCACTTACACTGAGAAAATCGTAACCGTAAAACGGTTTGATATTTGAAATGGACTGAAAACCGAACCCTCCGAAATAATAGTTAAGATTCGACGAAGGTAACGCCCCGATCGTAACACCTATATCGCCTTTTACCTCAACCGAAATACGGTCGAAAAACGTTTTTACCATTCCCAGTTCCCCGCTTATCTGGGTAAACGGTTTGAAATTCTCATTATAATCGGAAGAAAAAAACGTATGTTTTACTTCGGCATTAAAACTCACACCGCGTGTGGGAAAATACTTATTGTCATACGTATCCAGCACTATATTGAAATACGGGCTCAGATAATGACTGTTATCGAGCCAGTGATTGCCCACAAAATCATTGCTGATGTCGACAATCTGGTACTTATGTTCAAATCCCAGCCCGATGAGGAACCGGTTCCTGTAATAATTCTGTATATAGAGACGGTTGGTTAAATCATTCCAGTCGGAATTGTATACATCCAGAACATATCCCTGGATGGGCAGAATATTGTGTTGCTGAGGCTGGATATTGTATTTGAACTTATTAAGACGGCTCTGCAGTCCGACACTCCACCTGAACCCGTTATCAACCAGATAATTGAGGTTATAGCGGATATTATCACCAAAAACCATATCAAGCGAAGCGAGATCGTTCTTAAAAAGAAGTTTTTTCTGTGTAACGTTTACAAGTAACCCGCTTTTATAAAGATTGTCGTAATGCAGACCAAACTTTAAAAAACGGTTGATGGAATTTTCCCTGAGGTTCAGAATAAGGTCGTCGCCTTCATCGGCTTTTTCAAAATAGTAGTTGATGCCGCTGAAATTCTGCGTACCGTTAAGGTTGGTTATTCCTTCTTCCAGTCTGGAAAAAGGTACGCACTCCTGCTTAAAGTATCCCAGTTTACCAAATACATAATCTTTGTTATAGCTTTTAAGCGGGTTCATCTTTACGGAATGAATGTGCAGGGTATCGTTGGTGATATAGGCCGGAATCGGCTGTTTTGCATAACTGCTGCTTATCCTGCGGATATCTGCAATCTTTTCCATTGCGGCATCCATTCCCTTTCTGATGATTTCATCACCCTTGTCAAAAGTTACGACCGAATAATTTACAATATCGGGTTTAATATAAATATCGGTTTCCTTTTGTTTTTCATCCATTCCCTGATACATACCGTAATTGGCAATCTGCATAAGAATATCGAGCGCCCCCTTTATTTTATCCCGGTCCTTTTTCCCGTCCTGTACATCCACACCAATTATAACATCCATTCCCTTCCTGCGGATCTCATCAATAGGGTAATTATTTACGACTCCTCCGTCAATAAGCAATTGGCCGTTGATTTCCACAGGTGTATAAAGAGACGGAAACGCCCCGCTTGCCAGAATACTCTGCGGCAGATTTCCCTCTTCAAGCACGACCTGATTTCCGGTTACCACATCGGTAGCAATACACAAAAAAGGGATGGACAACTTTGAAAAGTCTTTCTCGTACCTTACATGCATGAGCAGTTTATTCAGCAGGTTGTAATTGTACATCCCTTTTGAGAGGGAAACCGGGCTTCCTATTTTAAAGTCATCAAACGGCAGTTGCAATGCATAGATTTCATCGTTGCGCTTTTCATAAAATGATTTGGAATTTCTGGGGATATAATCCTGAAGCAATGCATCGGTATCGACTGTTTTGAAGATAGAGTCGAGCTGGTCTGCCGTATAACCCGCGGCATACAAACCACCAATAATGGCTCCCATGCTCGTTCCGCCGATATAATCAATCTTAACACCTTCCTGTTCCAAAACCTTAAGCACCCCGATATGCGCAAAACCTTTTGCACCGCCTCCGCTTAACACGAGCCCTACTTTCGGGCGTTCCTTTTCCTGAGCGGCAGCTGAAAAACAAAGGGTCAACATAAAAAGACATCTCAAAAAAGATCGAAGCATACCGGAAAGTTATTTTTTAGACAATGAGACTTACGGGAATCAGTAATTTAACATTAAGCGGTTTCTCAAATTTAATAAAAATTCGCACAACACGGTTCAATAAAAGCCTGAAATAAAGCGATAAAAAAAGCCTCCTCGCGGAAGCTTTCTTTTAATTTCTCTGTATGATTGGAATTCCGAAATAAAACTCCAGTATTCTTGTTCGGAAAAGATAATCGTATTTGGTACGCAACAGGTCCGACTGCGTATTTACGAGCAGCGTCTGGGACTGGTTGTAATCGAAAGCAGTCGCCATTCCGTTCTCGTAACGCTCTTTGGTATAGCGAAAAGCCTCTTCTCTTGCCTTGAGCATTTCTTTTGTAGCCAGATAGGTTTCCATGGCTCCTTTGGCATCGGAATATGCCGTATAGATGTTCCGCTCCAGATCAAGTTCAGTCTGCTCCAGCGCCAGCCTGTTTTTTTCCAGGTTGATTTTACTGCGCTCCAGGTTATTTCTGGCCGAAAAACCGTTGAATATCGGGATGTTAAGCTGTAAACCAAAATTATGTCCCTTGTACAGGTCGAACTGTTCAAAAAACGGCATCGGGTTCATAAGACCTCCCTTCCCGTCGGGAATCTGGGCATAGGATACGCGCGAACTGAAACTGTAAAACCCTGTAAGTGAAGGCAGGAAAGCCCCTTTGGCAATATCCACGTCTTTCTCGGCTATCGTTACATTGTTTTGTGCAATTTTAAGTTCGGTACGCTCCTGGCGTGCTTTATTAAAAATAGACTCGGGACTTTCAAAGAAAATGGCATTGGCTTCGAATTCGTATTCCACGTCGGCGATATCAAACTCTTTAAAATCTTCCAGCTGCAACAGCTGCGCAAGGCTCATCTTAGATACGAGCAATGCATATTCCGCCTGGATGATGCGCTGTTTGTCGGTGGCTACAGTAGCCTTCATATCGAACAGGTCCCCGCTCGGGATCATTCCCGTGTCTACGAGAATCTGGGAACGGACAAACTGCAGACTGTCTGTAAGAAACTGTTGCTTCTGTACTTTTATCGTTTCCTTGTTAAACAGGATCTGAAGATAGGCATTTACAACATTCAAAGCTACATCCTCCTCCATTTTAAGATGCTGGTACTGTGAAGAAATAAGCGCAAGTCTGGATCTGCGGAACCGGTTCTGATTCTGCATGCCTTTAAAGATATCCACCCCTGCAGAAGCGCCCATTGACGTAAACTGCGTAGTCTGGTTCTCCAGAATACCCGTTGTAATGTTCGTATTCAAACCAATGTTCCACGAATGTGAAACGCTTGCGTTGACACTCGGAAGGAAACTTCCGAAAGCATCTTTCTGATCGACTTCGGCCAATTTGTTATCCAGTTCAATCTGCCTGATCGACACATTGTGCTCTATTGCATGTGCCACGCATTCTTCAAGGGTCATTCGGTTTTGTGCCGAAACATTGAATCCCAGAAAAATGCAGACAGCAGCCGTTATTTTTGATAGCGTTTTCATAAATTATTTTTTTCATCCAAGGATCAGAAAATCCTATTTTTTAACCTGGTTCCAAACTTTGATCTTATCGCCTTTCTTTATCCCGCTTTTGATCTCCACGTAAATACCGTCGCTTACACCGAGTACCACGTTTCTGCGTTCGAATTTCTGAGGACTGACTTCCACCTCTACAAAGGATTTTTTCGTTTTTTCATCGTACTGTACCAATCCTTCTTTGAGCGCAAGCACATTGTCAGACTTTGCAAGGATAATCGAAGCGTTCGCACTTAAACCCGACCGGATAAAAGTAGTATCCTTGTTTACAAGACTTCCCTTTATCGGGAACTGCATCGCCCCGTTTTCGTTCACACCTTTAGGTGCAATATAATCGAGTACGGCATTGAATTTTTTGTTTTCAATAGCCCCGACAGTGATTTCCAACGGAAGTCCAAGCTTAATTTTACCCACTTCCGATTCATCAAGTTTTCCTTCGAAAATCATATTTCCCACATCTGCCAGACTGGCAATAGTGGTTCCTTCGTTAAAGTTGTTGGCTTCAATTACCTGATTCCCTTTTTTAACCGGCACATCCAATACCATACCTGAAACGGTAGAACGAATGAGCGTCTGGGCAATGTTCGACATTCCTTTGGTTGTTCCCGTGCGGATGATCTCCGCACTCTGTAAGGTTGCGTTATAGGTTTGTACCGCCTGTTTGTAGGCTGTTTCGGCTGCATCATAATCGTTGGCCGAGATTACCCCTTTACCAAACAATGTTTTTTGCCGTTCGTAAACCCTTTTCTGATTATCGAGGTCGATCTTCGCCGTTTGGATCTGACTGTTGGCGGAATTCAGGCTTGATACGTTCGGAACGACCCTGATTTTGGCAATGAGATCGCCCGATTTGATATAATCCCCGGCTTCCACATACACCTCGTCAATAATCCCGGATATATTGGGTTTGATTAAAACTTCTTCTTTAGGATTTATATTTCCTGTAGCCACGGTACTTTTCGAAATGGAACGTACTTCGGCCTGCTCTGTTTCATATACAACCGGCGGCTCCGCATTTTTTTTATACAACCAGAACAAGGCTCCCGCAAAAGCAAGTGCCAAAAAAATCAAGATGGTAATGGTACAACCTTTTTTCATACTATTTTTATTGTTTTATGTTTTGCCCTTCCCAAGGGTAGGGGCTGTTCTATATTCTGTTTTATTACTCTGTTCTCAATGCATCTATTGGTTTTACCCTTATAGCCGTTATGGCAGGTATAAGTCCGGCCAGTAGACCTGCAAAAACAAGGATGATCAGGGCTATGACCACAATCCCGAGATGTACGCTCGGGTTGACGATCGGGATTTCACTGGCGTTCGGAGCCTTTGACAATGCCATGTTGATGAGCCACAACACGAACGAGGCAAAAATGATCCCTCCCATACCCGAAACCAGCGAAAGTACAACGGATTCCGTAAGTATCTGTTTGATGACGGTCCATGGAGTTGCCCCTAATGCCCTTCGTATACCGATTTCCTGCGTGCGTTCTTTTACTATGATGAGCATAATGTTTACAATCCCGATGATACCCGATCCCAGGATAAAAATCCCTACGATGTATGATACGGCCGTGAGTATCGAAAATAACCCGTTGATTTTTTTGAATTCCTGATACAGGTCAAAATGCCCGATAGCCCTGTCATCCGACGGGGCAATGGTATGCCGCTGCTTCAGCAGGTCAAAAATACTGTTTTTTATATCGGTAATGGGAGTATCGTCGTCAGCCGTAATAGCCATCCACCCCACTACATCTCCATAATTAAAAGCCTGTTGAAAAGTGGTAAACGGAATAAACAGCTGTTTCTGGCTTTCTTCGGCATCCCCTCCCATATTGGAAATGCTTTTGTAAACACCCACAACCATAAAGTTAACCCCCTGAACTTTGATATAGGATCCCAGCACTTCTTCTCCAGGAGCATATAATTCTCTAATTACGCCTTCTCCAATGACGGTAACCTTACGCCTGTTTTCAATATCCCCGTAATTAATGAACCTTCCTTTGAGGATATCCATGGGCTGCTGCAGTATAAACTCCGGGTAATCCCCGTAAACGTTGTAGGCACCGGTTTTTGTTCCGCGTACCACATTGTTGCTTCCCCTGAAACCGCCAAGCTGGTTTCTTGGTGAAACATACATTAAACCGTCAATATCCCTTTTAATTGCATCGACATCTCCGTTCTTGAAATTAAAATTTCTTCCCTGCGGCAGGCCTTTATACGGTTTTGATGTAGAGCTCGTCCACATGAACATGGTGTTGGTAGACAGACCTCCCATCTGGCGCTTGATGCCGTTTTGCAGTCCCTGACTTGCCGAAAGAAGAATGATGAGGATAAAAATACCCCAAAACACCCCGAACGCTGTGATAAGCGTTCTGAAGGGATTGGCGGAAAGCGCCTCGATTATTTCGTTCCATTTATCTCTGCTAAACATACTATTCTCCTCTTAGTGCAACAATTGGCCGTATTTTTGCAGCCCGGTATGCGGGAACAAACCCCGCAAAAGCTCCTGCTACTATAAGTATTATAAGCGTGGTAACCGCTACGTTGAAATCTACTTCTGGGCGGGTAAAGAAATCTGCTTCAACCGATGGCCCCACCAGTTCCCAGACAACAAGCCCGGCAATAAGTCCCGAAAAACCGGCAATAACTGTTATAAACACGGCTTCCTGCAATATCATGGTAATAATGGAAAACGGAGAAGCACCCAATGCCTTCCGAATTCCGATTTCTTTCGTCCTTTCTTTTACGATGATGAGCATAATATTTCCAACCCCTACAACACCGGCTATGATGGTACATATTCCCACGAACCAGAAAAAGGCTTTCACGCCTCCGGTGATGATGTAGATGTTTTTCGCATTGTCAAGAGAGTTGCTCACAACCAATGCACCTTCATCATCAGGAGCAATCGTATGCCTGGATTTAAGCAGATCCTGCAGTTTTTTTGTAAATTCATGAGATTCCGCAACAGCCGCATCAAAATCACTGCTTCTGTGCAGCGTAAAGGCCATACTGCGGATGCTGTCTCCGGCACTATATGCCTTTTGTGCCGTAGCAAGGGGAATAAACACCCTGCTTTCTTCTCTTTCTCCACCCGGATCGGTATAAACACCCACTACCTTGTAGATCATCCCCGATACGTTGAGTTCCTGTCCCAGTGCCTCTTCTCCATGTTTAAAAAGATCTTTTTCTACCTTCTGGCCAATGATGACGTTTTTTTCGTAATTGTTCATATCGGTCTGGTTGATAAACCTTCCTTTAACAATGGAGGCATTTTCGATGAACTGATAATCGGGATGCACTCCTTCCACGCGGTAGGTACCTGTTTCTTTTTTATAAACGATATTTCCGCTCCAGACGGAATAAATAGCCGATTTGTATTCGATATAGTTTTTCAGCAGGCTCGTAGCCAGCTCGTAGTCTGCATTCTTAAGATGTATTTCTCTTCCTACGCCCAATCCGTTATACTCTTTTTGCGTAATGCCGGGCCACACCGAAACACGGTTCACTGCATCCTGCTCAAACTGCTTCTGGATTCCGTTCTGGATCCCGTTGCCTGCTCCAAGCAGAATAACGAGGATAAAGATCCCGGAAGCTACCGAAACTCCCGTGAGCACCGTACGGAGTTTGTTCTTGGACAGCTCTTCAAATATTTCCTGCCAGCGTTCGATACTAAACATATTGTGAGGCTCTTATCTGGTTAACCAATTTATCCGATTCTATCTGCCCGTCCTTAAGGTACACGATGCGCTTGGTCATTTCCGCAATATCCGGTTCGTGTGTTACGATAAGAACGGTTTTGCCTTCATCGTTGATCTGCTGCATAAGCTCCATTACCTCATAGGATGTTTTGGTATCAAGAGCTCCAGTTGGTTCATCGGCCAGCAATACTTTGGGATCTGAAGCCAGGGCTCTCGCAATGGCAACACGCTGCTTTTGTCCCCCGCTCATTTCACTCGGAAGGTGCTTTGCCCAGTTTGCCAACCCTACCTTTTCGAGGTAGTGCATGGAACGCTCAATTCGTTCTTTTCGTGCCATACCCTGGTAATAAAGCGGAAGCGCCACATTATCCAAAGCATTCTTATAATTAATGAGGTTGAAAGACTGGAATACAAATCCCAGAAACCTGTTCCGGTATTGTGAAGCAACGGTTTCATTAAGGTTTTTAATGGAAACTCCGTCAAGGGTATAGGTTCCCTCATCCGCCTCATCCAATATCCCAAGTATATTCAGCAGGGTCGATTTACCCGATCCCGAACTTCCCATGATGGAAACAAATTCTCCTTCTTTAACATCAAAATTAATTCCCTTGAGAACGTGAAGTGAATTCTTTCCCATTTGATACGATTTATGAAGATCTTTAATTTCTATCATGTGTTGATTTTTAAGCCGTTTATAAAGTAATACTCAAAATACCGTTTGCCGAAGTGGTTCCGCCAGTATGCAAAATCCGTCTTTCAGGGATACTCAACATGACAAACAAAAAAACAGCTGTTCTCCTGAAACACTATTGTTTAAAAACAGAGCTGTTTATCAGGTGAGTATCGTTTTACGGCAAAATGTTACACAAAAACAAAAATAAATTGTTTTTGTGATTCAACCGGCTTTAACAACACCTTATTGTTTCAGTACATTATTTATTAAGAGGAAGTATTAAAAAATTCCGACACTTTCTGTGCCTTGGATTTACCTACGATTTTTATGATTTCCTCTTCGGGAACTTCAGCAAGCCTTTTAACCGATTTAAAATGTACGAGCAGCTTTTCCATGGTCTTAGGTCCTATTCCGGGTATGGTCGTCAAGCTGTTATCTATTGCGTTCTTACTGCGCTGGTTGCGGTGAAAAGTGATTCCGAAACGGTGTGCTTCATTGCGCAGGTGCTGGATTACCTTGAGGGTTTCCGATTTTTTATCCAGATATAAAGGCACGCTGTCTCCCGGATAAAAAAGCTCTTCAAGACGCTTGGCAATGCCTATAATGGCTATCTTACCTCTTAACCCTAAAATTTCAAGGCTTTTTAAGGCAGCTCCGAGCTGTCCTTTACCTCCATCAATGATGATAAGATCGGGTAAGGGTTCCCCTTCATCCAACAGGCGACGGTACCGACGGAAAACAACTTCCTCCATCGAGGCAAAATCGTTGGGGCCTTCCACCGTTTTAATATTGAAATGCCGGTAATCCTTTTTACTTGGCTTGCCGTCCTTAAAGACCACGCAGGCCGCAACCGGATTGGTTCCCTGTATATTGGAATTATCAAAACATTCAATATGCCGTGGTTCCTTATTCAATCTCAGATCGGATTTCATCTGCGCCATGATCCTGTTGGTATGCCTGTCGGGATCTACAATTTTAATCTGTTTCAGCTGGTCAAGCCGGTAATAACGTGCATTGCGTTCGGAAAGATCGAGCAACTGCTTCTTATCTCCCAGTTTGGGAACCGTTACACTTATCTTTTCTCCAAGATCCACATCAAAAGGAACAATCACTTCCCTGGTCAGGAGGCGGAACCGTTCCCTGAGTTCAATAATACCGAGTGTCAGCAGTTCTTCATCTGTTTCGTTGAGTCTCTTCTTGAGTTCCAGCGTGTGCGAACGGATAACGGCACCATGTGAAATCTGGAGAAAATTGATATAGGCCATTGTTTCATCGCTTATGATGGAAAAGACGTCTACATTCGTAATTTTTGGATTGACAATAGTAGATTTGGCCTGGTAATTTTCCAGAACCAGCAGCTTTTCTTTTACTGCCTGCGCCTCCTCAAATTTCATATCTGCAGCATACTGCATCATAAGCTGCTTAAAATCCTTAATATTCTCTTTAAAGTTCCCTTTAAGCAGATGGCGTATATTCTGAATTTTCCTGTTATAGGCTTCTTCTGATTCGTACCCCTCACAAGGTCCCAAACAGTTTCCTATATGGTATTCCAGGCAAACCTTGTATTTGCCGTTTTGTATGTTTTGAAGACTTAGGTCGTAATTGCAGTTACGCAGCGGATAAAGTTCCCTGATAAGGTCCAGCAGGGTATGCAGCGTTCTTCCGCTTGTATACGGACCGAAATATTCTGAACCGTCTTTTATAAAATTGCGGGTAGAAAAGACACGCGGAAACCGTTCGTTTTTAATACAGATCCACGGATACGTTTTATCGTCGCGCAGCAGTATATTGTACCGGGGTTGCAGGTTTTTTATGAGGTTGTTCTCCAGCAGCAATGCGTCGGTCTCGGTCTGAACCACAATATGCTTAATGGTAATAATCTTGCGTACCAGAACGTTGAGACGGGCGTTATCATGTACTTTATTAAAATACGAAGACACCCTTTTCTTTAGGTTTTTGGCCTTGCCTACGTACAGCAGTTTGCCATCCTTATCAAAATACTGGTAAACACCGGGCAGATCGGGTAAGGTTTTTAACTGTAAAGCAATGTCTGAATTTGAAGTCATAATGAAATACCTAATGAACAAATTTACGTCAAGTTTTTTTGAATTCATAAGGCTATAAATAGTATCTTTAAAATATGATTTTCACTGACAGAGCATGAATTTTACCACGCGCAACTTTGAGCTTTTGGGTAAATCGGTTATTCCGGGCGAGACCAAAACCATCGAGTTAAACATTGCCACACTACATACAATGACCGAGCTTAAGGTCCCCATTATTGTGTCAAGGTCTATTTATGACGGCCCTACCGTACTGCTTACGGCAGGCCTGCACGGCGATGAGCTCACCGGAATAGAAATTATACGGCAGATCATACGGCGCGGTATCAACTATCCCAACTGTGGCACCATTATATGCATTCCTCTTGTGAACGTTTTCGGGTTCGTGAACCAGTCGCGGGATTTTCCCGACGGCCGGGATCTGAACCGCGTGTTCCCGGGATCTGCAAACGGGTCTCTGGCCAGCAGGTTCGCCTACCGCATTATGCAGGATGTGGTTCCTTCGGCAGATTACGTCATTGATTTCCATGCGGGAGGACGCGGAAGGTTCAACGTACCGCAGATCAGGATTGAACCCCGCCAGCCGGAGCTCGACGAACTGGCCGATGCGTTCTCTACTCATTTTGTACTTTATTCCAGCAATATAGACGGGTCGTTCCGCGAAGCATGTGACAAACTCGGTAAAAAGTACCTGCTCTTTGAGGCAGGAAAAGCATTGGACATCAACAATGAGGCCATTGAAGAAGGAATCCAGGGAACCATCCGCTTCCTTGATAAATTACAGATGCTCAACAATAATTTTACTTCCAAGCCTCCTTCCCAAAAAATGGTACGCATTGAAAATTCTACCTGGATAAGAGCGCAATATTCGGGTATACTGCATAACTTTATCCACAACGGAACCTTTGTGAAAGCAGGTTCACAGCTTGGAAAGATTACCGATCCCTATGGATTGGTGGAAGAATCCATCGTTGCGCCCAACGACGGGTTTATTATCTGCGAAAACCAGGCCGCCATTGTTTTCCAGGGCGATGCCGTTTACCATATTTCAACCAGACTAAAAGATGACGAAGAGAGAACTTAGAGCAAAATATAAAAAATTACGCAGTGAATTAAGCTTTGACGAGGTAGAAGAACTGAGCCTGAAGATTGCCAACCAGTCCTTAAAACTGCCTATATGGAACCACGAGAATTACCATGTTTTTCTGAGCATTCAGGAGCATAAGGAAGTACAGTCCGATTACCTTCTTCATATTCTCAACGGCAAAGACAAAAACATCATTGTTTCGAGATCGGACTTCAAAACACGCAGGATGGCACATATATTGCTTACAGATAATACAGTAATACGTAAAAATGAATGGAACATACCGGAACCCCAGAACGGGTTTCCTGTAAACGACGAGCTTATTGAAGTAGTTTTCATTCCGCTCCTCGCATATGATGTTCACGGAAACAGAGTGGGATACGGAAAAGGGTTTTACGACATTTTCCTGTCAAGATGTAGTCCTGACACTATAAAAATAGGGCTGTCTTTTTTTGAACCCGAACCCCTTATCGGCGATGCTGATACCCACGATATAAAACTTGATTACTGTATAACACCTGAAAGAACCATTAAATTTACATCATGATGGAACTATTTTTTAAAAGACCGATGCGCTTTGTCTCCCTGATCTTTATTCTGGGTGCACTGACGCTTTCTTTCACATCCTGCACCGTTACAAAAACACGGCATCACCACCGAACCAATGTTCCGCCCGGACAGGCTAAGAAATATTATGGTGAACGCAGCGCAAAACGATACGCTCCGGGGCAGCAGAAAGGCAAAAAAAACAACCAGCGCCATAACGATAACGGCCGCAAAAAAAATTCCAGAACGCGATAACCTTCGCGTTCTTTTATTAACCTATATTAAGAAAACAATTCGCAATTACTCTTTATCTTTGTGATAAGAAACAGATATTAAAATGGAATTAATAAACGCATTAAACTGGAGATATGCCACAAAGAAGATGAGTGGTGAAAAAGTTGCCGAAGAAAAAGTAAACCAAATTGTCGATGCTGCCCATCTGGCGCCAACATCATCCGGTTTACAGCCTTTCGAAATCATCGTGGTAAGCAATGAGGAACTGAAACAGAAGATCCAGCCTATCGCATACAACCAGTCACAGATTGTGGATGGTTCCCACTTACTCATCTTTGCTTCGTGGGATAAATACACAGATGAACGCATCGATTCAATCTTTGACCACATGAATACCGAAAGAGGATTGCCACTCGACAATACCAACGATTACAAAAACGGCTTGAAAAACATGTTGTTTTCCATGACGGAAGAACAGCAGGCCGCGCATACTGCAAAACAGTCCTACATAGGATTCGGAACTGCTATTGCAGCTGCTGCAATGCTTAAAGTAGATGCTACCCCTATGGAAGGATTTGTCAATGCAGATCTTGATGAATTACTTGGTCTAAAGGAAAAAGGACTTAAATCACAGGCCATTCTTACACTGGGGTACCGCGCAACTGAAGGCGACTGGCTGCAGGGAATGAAAAAAGTTCGTCAACCTAAAGAAAAATTCATTACAGAATTAAAATAAGTCATCCCTGGCACAATAATTGATTCCGACTAATTAAATTTTGAATTAATAATAATTTAATTTGGTTGGTTATAATAAAAAATCCTGCAATAGTTATTGCAGGATTTTTGTATTTAGACCTTATAAAGTTCCTAGTTTCTGCTCATAAGCAGGCGGAGAACATACCAGAACAACAGCATAAGCGAAGCGAATAAGGACAATGCTGCGGCAATATACTGACCGGTACCGAAATGGTTCTTAATCTGATACGTATCGTAAAGAATGGATCCGGATGCCAAAACGATCATCCCAACGGAAAACCACAGTCCGAGATCAAATCCGAAAATCATTCCCGCTACTATGGTTCCCATAGCCACGAAAAAACCTATCGCTAAAATACTTCTTAAAAACGAAAAATCGGCTTTGGTACTGAACACAATGAAGGTAAGTCCCAGGAACAGGCTTCCCGTAATAACTGCTGCCTGTGTTAATAAGGCCGCACCTCCTGAATAATAAACGGCAATATACAGTATGGGGATGAAAATCAAGGCTTCTGCCAGAATATATAAAAAGTATCCGAAGTACTGTTTGGACAGGCTTGCATTATTATAAGCCATCTTCTGCGCTATATAGCTGATTCCCATAAAACCTCCAAGCAACACAAGCCATAAATACCCTTGTGTAAGACTTAACATAAAGTTCACCAAAGGTTCAATGCGCAAAAACAGGGACTCCAGAATAACGAAGGCCACGATACCTAAAGCCAGGTTTAAATAGGTTTTCCTGTAAAATGTCGCCTGCTCCTGTTTTGTTGCCTGGGCAACGATTTGAAATGCTTCCATAGAATTTATTTTTGTTTATTTTGATTAAAGATAAAAAAGGTTCCGCAATTGCGGAAATCTTATTTAAAAACTTTCTTGTTGAAAAGGATCAACAGGCCTACTCCTACCGAAATGGCAACATCGGCCACATTGAAAATGGCATTGAAAAACGTGAAATAATTCCCTCCCCAGACCGGCAGCCATTCGGGCAGGTATCCTTTCCATATAGGAAAATAAAACATATCTACCACCTTTCCGTGAAACCAGGTTCCGTAAGGTTTATCACTGAATAAGGTTGCCAACTGACCGTGGCTGTCGTTAAACACAACACCGTAAAAAACAGAATCAATGATATTTCCCACCGCTCCGGCAAGTATGAAAGCTATAGCCACAATTAAAATAGCCGAGCCTTTCTTTTTCACAGAATCGCGAAGCCAGTACAGTATTCCGCCAACAGCAAGAATCCTGAAGGTGGTAAGCAACAGTTTTCCGTAATCCCCCGGAAGTTCTACTCCCCATGCCATACCATCGTTTTCGATGAAGCGTATCTGAAACCAGTCCAATCCCAAAACCTTGACGAAATCGTCAATCATGAAATGGGTTTTAATGTATATTTTCGAAACCTGATCCACAATGATAATCAGGATAGCTAAGAACAAAGCTTTATTAAACGACATGTGTGCTTTTTTTTCAAATTTGCACAAATGTAAGGTATTTAAAATAAAAAACGCCCTTAATTAAGAGCGTTTTATCAATTATCGTTGCTGTACTTTGGCTTCCATACTCATGGTTGCATGCGGAACCAGTTTCAACCTTTCTTTCTCGATGAGCTTACCCGTAACACGGCATATTCCATACGTTTTATTCTCTATACGGATTAAAGCATTCTTTAAGTCGCGGATGAATTTTTCCTGACGCGTAGCCAACTGTGAATTTGCTTCTTTGGAAAGTGTTTCACTTCCTTCTTCGAAAGCCTTAAACGTAGGCGATGTATCATCTGTTCCGTTGTTTAAGTCGTTCATATAAGCACTCTTTATCAAATCCAGATCGGCTTGGGCCTTTTCAATCTTTTTTAAAATAAGTTCCTTGAACTCAGCTAAATCAGCATCCGAATATCTAACTTGTACATTCTCATTTTCCATAACTAAACAATTTATTTTGTAACACTAATTTTGGTTATCAAATCATCGAATTCAATTTCCGTGCCGTTCGACAGTTCATCAACAAAAACAAGGGTTTCCGTTAACGTTTCCGCCTTGATATATTCAATATTTGCATTTACGGCCTCTTCAATAATTGAATTGCGCTGCATTTGTACTTTTACTTTATCTGTAACTTCAAATCCTGAATCCTTGCGGATGTTCTGGATCCTGTTGACCAGTTCTCTTGAAATCCCTTCTTTTTTCAGCGCTTCGCTGATGGTAATATCCAATGCTACCGTGATTCCGTTTGCATTAGCTACAAGCCATCCTTCGATATCCTGCGATGAAATTTCCACATCTTCTATCGTTAATATAACGCTATTTCCCGAAATTTCCAATGAAACCTCATTGTTTTTCTCCATTTCGGCTATCTGTTCCTGTGTAAAATTCTGAATTGCCTTTGCCACATTGCCCATTTCTTTTCCAAAACGAGGGCCGAGGGCTTTAAAATTCGGTTTGATCTGCTTTACGAGAATTCCCGAAGCATCGCTTAACAATTCTATTTCCTTCACATTTACCTCTGCCATGATCAGATCTGCAACAGCCTCTATTTCAGCTTTTTGTTTTTCATCCAGAACAGGAATCATAATCTTCTGCAACGGCTGGCGTACCTTAATCATCTCTTTCTTACGCAATGATAACACTAAAGATGATACAATCTGCGCCTTCTGCATTTTACTTTCCAACGACTTATTAACAATTTCCTCCTCATATTTTGGAAAGTCCGCCAAATGTACCGATTCAAATGTTTCCTTAGCCGTCGCCTGTGTTAAATCTTTATAAAGTTTATCCATAAAGAAAGGTGCAATCGGTGCTGACAGTTTTGCAACCGTTTCCAGACAGGTATAAAGCGTCTGGTATGCAGCGATTTTATCCTGCGCATATTCGCCCTTCCAGAAACGACGGCGGCACAGGCGTACATACCAGTTGGAAAGATTTTCCTGAACGAAGTCCGAAATAGCACGTGCGGCCTTTGTAGGTTCGTAATCGGCATAACATTCGTCTACTTCCCTGATAAGCGTATGCAATTCAGACAAAATCCACCTGTCGATTTCAGGACGCTCATTTAAAGGAACTTCGGCTTCACTGTAGGTAAAACCGTCTATGTTTGCATACAACGCAAAGAAGGAGTACGTATTGTACAGGGTTCCAAAAAATTTGCGACGCACCTCGGTAATTCCATCCAGGTCGAATTTAAGGTTGTCCCATGGGTTGGCATTCGAGATCATATACCATCTCGTAGCATCGGGTCCGTGTTCTGCCAATGTTTCAAATGGATCTACAGCATTCCCGAGACGTTTTGACATTTTTTGCCCGTTCTTATCCAGGACCAACCCGTTAGATACCACGTTTTTATATGCTTTTTCACCAAATACAAGAGTTGCAATAGCGTGCAGCGTATAGAACCATCCGCGTGTCTGGTCTACCCCTTCCGCAATAAAATCAGCGGGGAATGTTTCGTGATTGTCGATATATTCCTTGTTCTCAAACGGGTAATGCCATTGTGCATAAGGCATTGAACCCGAATCAAACCAAACGTCGATAAGGTCTGCCTCACGTTTCATAGGTTTTCCCGAAGGTGAAACCAACACAATATTATCCACCACATTTTTATGCAGGTCGATTTTGTCGTAATTCTCCTCGCTCATATCCCCTGTCACAAATCCTTCAAAAGGATTGTCCGTTTGAACTCCTGCAGCTATTGCCTTGTTTACTTCGCTTACGAGTTCTTCAACCGAACCTATGATACACTCTTCCGATTTATCTTCCGTTCTCCAGATCGGCAACGGTATCCCCCAATAACGGGAACGCGAAAGGTTCCAGTCGTTGGCATTTTTGAGCCAGTTTCCGAAACGGCCCTCGCCTGTTGCCTTAGGTTTCCAGTTGATCTCTTCATTAAGCTCAAACATCTTCTCCTTTACATCTGTAACCTTTATAAACCAGGAATCGAGAGGATAATACAGTATCGGTTTGTCGGTTCTCCAGCAATGAGGATAACTGTGAACGTATTTCTCTACTTTAAAAGCTTTGTTGGCTTCTTTAAGCATGATGGCGATTTCCACATCGACCGATTTTTCCGGTTCCTCACCATCCTTATAATATTCATTTTTTACATATTTACCGGCCATATCGCCCATCTGCGCAACAAACCGTCCCTGAAGGTCCACTAAAGGAACCGGGTTTCCTGCTGCATCCAGTACCAACATCGGAGGTACTCCGGCATCTTTTGCCACTTTAGCATCATCGGCACCAAATGTAGGCGCCGTATGTACGATACCTGTTCCGTCTTCTGTTGTAACGAAATCTCCCGGGATTACCTGAAACGCATTTTCTGCATTTTCGAAAGGCAATGCATAAGGCAGCAGCTGCTCGTAGCGGATTCCTACGAGGTCCTGTCCTTTGAATTCCTTCACAATTAAATAAGGAATCTTTTTGTCTCCTTCCTTATAATCCGATAGCTCTCCTTCGTTTTCCACGGCAAAGAACTTACCGGCGAACTGCTTTGCTACAAGCGGTTTTCCCAGAATAACATTGACAGGCTTGTGTGTATACTGATTGTACGTCTTTACCAACACATAGTCGATCTTGGGACCTACGGTCAAAGCTGTATTGCTTGGCAATGTCCAGGGTGTCGTGGTCCATGCCATGATATCCACGGCACCGTAACCTTTCAGGAATTCCGGCAATGAATCTTCAATGGTTTTAAACTGTGCCACGATGGTGGTGTCGGTTACATCACGGTATGATCCCGGCTGGTTTACCTCGTGTGAGGATAAACCTGTTCCGGCCTTTGGTGAATAAGGCTGTATGGTGTAGCCCTTGTACATAAGATCCTTGTCGTAAATCTGCTTTAACAGCCACCATACCGATTCCATATATTTGGGTTTGTAGGTAATGTACGGATCGTCCATATCTACCCAGTACCCCATTTTTTCCGTAAGGTCGTTCCACAAATCGGTATAACGCATTACCGTACGCTTACAGGCTTCGTTGTATTCTTCTATCGTAATTTTTGTACCGATGTCTTCCTTGGTGATTCCGAGTTCTTTTTCGGTTCCGAGTTCAACGGGCAGTCCGTGGGTATCCCAACCTGCTTTACGCTTTACCTGAAATCCTTTCTGCGTTTTATAACGGCAGAAAATATCTTTAATAGCACGAGCCATCACGTGGTGAATACCGGGTTTGCCGTTTGCTGAAGGCGGTCCCTCAAAAAACACAAACTGTTGATTTCCTTCACGGGAAGAAACCGACTTGTCAAAAATGGACTGTTCTTTCCAATATTGCAGCATCTCGTTGGCTACATTGGGTAAATCAAGTCCTTTATATTCTGTGAATTTCGTGCTCATTGTACTGTTTTTGAATTCAATTTGCAAATTTACGGAATTTAGGTTAAACTAACAGTATTTTATTCCGGTTCAAATTGCTAAAAAACAACGGGCAACCCATCCGGGTTACCCGTTAACTGTTTTATACAGGATACCTTTAGCAGGGCTTCCCTGTTTACCGCAACATACATTTTCCAAATCCGGCAGGCTTAGAACCTATAACCTATGGCAAGGGCAAATTTTGCATTGGCCCAGGGGCCTTTTATCTTAACATCGACTCCCTGTTCGTGTACATTGTACGTATAATCAATCTTTTTTATTTCGGCCTCGTCAAGCGCTTTCCGCACTTCAGCCTGCTCTTCGGCATTTAAGGGACGTTTCCCGCTTAACTCCCCGGATGCAAAACCATAACTTATCCCGATAAAGGTACAGTCCAGGTAAAATCTTTCAGACAGCCTCCACTGGGCACCTAAGGACAAGCCCGCAGAAAAGGCATCCACATTTCCGTTAATGGTAACACGCTCTATCCTGTTCTGGTAGATATAATCAACAGGCAGGGTCACCTTAAACCGGTCGTAACGCAGAAAAGGTGCAACATAAAAACCGCGTAATCCCTGTTTCCCCATATAGAAACGAACTTCAGGCGTTAAAGAAAAAGCCTTCATCTTTACATCCTTCAACAGGTCAATTGCCCCCTTATCTTCTACAACATCCCTAACATAACTAAAGTACGGAATACTGCGCTCGGGCATTATATTCATACCAAGCGCAACGCTTGTCTTAGTGGCAATCAGACGTTCATACTGCAATGCAATACTTCCCGATGTAAAACCCAACAGATTGACCTTTACAATATTTTTCTTATCTTCTGTTTGTGCCGACTGAGCCATTGCCGACTGAGCCATTACAAAACCGGCTATGAACAAAAACTTTTTCATACGTTCTGACTGTCAATATATTAAAAACGAAAACGGAAATTCCCGTAGTATAACTTTTATAGGAAATTTAAAAACGGCATCCTACACTCAAGGCCATCCGCGGAATCAGCATGTTGGATTTAACCGTTGACTTCACCCCCCTTTCGTCTATGTCATAAGTAAAATCGACATTCTTTATAAGGAAACTGCTGAGTTCATAATCAAGGTACCGCTGCTGCTCGGCTGTAAGTGGCACCTGTTTTTCAAAATTACCCGATGCCATATTATAGCTAAGATTAAGAATCGTCCAGTCAACATACCAGCGCTGCGATATTTTCCATTGTTTTCCTACGGAAAAACCGAAAGCAAATACATTGAGTGGTCCGTTCAGGGTAATGTGGTCCGAAAACTGTTCCAGCTGGTATTCTATGGGAATGTTCAACTTATAATAATCGAAACGGACAGACGGTGCTACGTAAAACCCGGTAGCTTCCAAACCCTTGAGGTAAAAACGCAACTCGGGAATAAATGAAAAATTTGAAAGTGTTGTTCCCTTTAGAATTTTCAGCGTTTTTTCATCTTCAACCCACGAATCAAACATATTCAGAAATGGCACATTCCTTTTTGCAAGGTAATTTATGCCTACATTGAGCGTTTTGGTTTTATCGAGCAGTATGCGTTCATATTTCAGCGATACCATACCAGAAGGAAGTCCCAGAACATTTAACTTTAAAATGTTCCGATTATAAGCATTGTTTAGAAAGAAGTTCTTTTGCGAATATGTTGTAATACCCAGCATTAATACGAAAACAATGATAACTCTATGCACAACCCACAATTTTTATTGTTATAAATATACAATTTTATGGTATACAGCGAATTATAAAGCGTTAAAACTACCGGCTTTTTATGCTTTTTTCAGAAATGATTACGTGTGTTATTCGTTGAGCAGCTCCCCGCACACAGGTGTTTGAAAAGCTTCTGCAAACGCTTTCGCAGAAAGGTTCAGCGGCAAAAGGAACATCATTTTGGTAATGGCCGCTTCGGTGGTGATGTCATAGCCCGAGATAACCCCGATGTGCTTAAGGGCTGTACCTGTTTCATATTTCCCCATGTCAACACTACCTCCCCAGCACTGGGTAACGTTTACAACCTTAATCCCTTTTTCGATGGCCTGCTGCAAAGTATTGATGAACCAGAATTCTGTCGGGGCATTCCCGGATCCGAAAGTTTCGAGTACAATTCCCTTGAGATTCTCAATACTGAGTATTCCTTCCAGAACACGCTGCGTGATGCCAGGGAAAATTTTGAGGATGAAGACATTGGCATCCAGGTTTTTCTGCACCTCTAACCTGTCAGAAGTATAAAAATCGTCGAGCAGGTGCTCGTTTATCTTAAGATGTACCCCGGATTCTGCCAGGTGCTGCAGATTAGGAGAAGTAAAGGCATTAAAATGCTCAGCGCTGATCTTTGTTGACCGGTTTCCGCGATAGAGCTTGTATTCAAAGTAAAGTCCCACCTCCTTTATAACCGGGATTCCGTTTTCCCGTAAAGAAGCAATCTGTATGGCAGTAATAAGATTTTCCTTGGCATCGGTCCGCAAATCGCCTATAGGAAGTTGCGACCCGGTTAAAATTACCGGTTTTGAAAGATTCTTCAGCATAAAGCTCAGTGCTGATGCTGTATAAGACATCGTATCTGACCCGTGTAACACCACAAAACCGTCGAAACTATCATAATTCTTTTCAATGACCTCGGCAATAGTGATCCAGTGCTCAGGATTCATATCTGAAGAATCAATAGGCTCGTCAAATGAGTAAGTATCAATCGTACAATCCAACAAATGCAGTTCGGGAATGCGCTCCAGCAGCTGGTCAAAGTTAAATGCTTTGAGAGCGCCTGTTTCGAAATCCTTAATCATCCCGATCGTCCCGCCTGTATATATCAGAAGAATTGCCGATTTATTCATGTTTAAGCTTTAATTTATTCACTACCGGGTTGGCATACATCTCCAAAAACATATCGACCATCTGTTCGTTGTTCTTATCGACCTTTAATTCCAGTCTGCGTAAAAACAGCTGTTTCTCCTTCTCAGTATACTCGTTTTTAAAAGCATCGGTATTGTTCAACAGATCATATGCAATATAATTGGTTGGCCACAGTTTGTAATTTGCTATAATCTGCTCGTCTATTACCCTGGCAAGCAACTGTATCTGTTTGTTAACATTCGTAGTTTCACTCTTTATATCATCGAGTTCCTTATCTAAAACATCACCTATGTGCAGGTGAATGCGCTTTTTCTGCCCTACAATACCGCTCATAAGGTTGATAAAGTCCTCGTTCTTTTCCTTAATATAAGACTCTTCCGCCATTTTAGCCATAAGCTGCGGCATTTTAAGCTTATCGGTAGGATCGTATTCATATGAAATGGTAATGGGCACAATACGCAGTTTCCGGAAATAATCCATCATGGATCCTTCATCACATGCCATACCAATCATTTTCAATACCCCGGGATGCGTTGCGTCATTACCGTCCTTGGTTCTTCCTTCGCGCTGTGCAATCCATACCGAACGGTTTTCATCTTTAAGCAGGTGAAGCATATATTCTGACAGGAGCTTACTGCTCTCGAGCAGTTCACGCGGGGAAATATTGCGTTTTACAATAAAATTTCTGTTCAGTTTCGCCAGATCCATAAACAATTGCTTCTGCACCAGGTTATCACCAACCGCAGAGCCCGTCATGATTTTTCCATGGTCAAAAAGCAGCACGTTTAACAAACTTGTATCGAGCAGGATGTCCCTGTGATTCGAAATAAAGAGATACGATGTACCAGCATCGAGCTTCTCAAAACCGGAACTTGTTAATCCTTCAGATGAATTTGCCAGCACGCGCTGCAAGGTATGGTAAATTATTTTTGTCTGAAAATCGCGGATGGAATGCACATTTTCAAGAAGGTCCTTTACCTCATCGTCGGAATAACCGGGAAACGTATAATCTATCAGAGACTTTACCATGGGATGCTGTGCGATGTTCTGCAGCACTTCATGTACTTCTTCGTCGTGATAAAAACGTATCGAATCGAATTTAGACATAGTTTGGTTTTATTTTTGCAAATGAAACAAATATATTTCCAATTTACAATTTAAAAATATTTAAAGCATTGTTTGTTGTCTGCCGCGCTATTTCGGTTACGGGAACATTGTAAATTTCCGCCAGCCTTTCGGCAACGAGGGCCACATAACTGCTTTCGTTGCGTTTTCCGCGGAACGGAACGGGTGCCAAATAAGGCGCATCTGTTTCCAGTACGATCTGTTCCAGCGGGATTTCGTTCAGAAACCGGTCTATTTTACCGTTTTTGAAAGTCGCAACACCTCCGATACCCAACTTCATATTCAGGTTTAAGGCCCGCTGCGCCTGGTCTCTTGTACCTGTAAAGCAATGAAAAATACCATAAAGGTTTTCGCTTTTTTCCTGTTCCAGGACTTCGAAAACCTCATCAAAAGCTTCCCTGCAATGTATGTTAATAGGAAGTCCTCTCTGTTTTGCCCACTGTATCTGCGTAGCAAAAGCCTTTTGCTGGATGTTCAGCGTGGATTTGTCCCAGTAAAGATCTATCCCTATTTCACCTACAGCGGCATATCCTCCTTTGTTCAGTTCCTGCTCTACAAAAGCCAGTTCTTTTTCAAAAGTTTCCGGCTTTACATAACAGGGATGAAGCCCCATCATCAGATGCACATTTTCGGGATACTGCTGCCGGATCTGTTCCATACCATTAAAATATGAAGAATCGATCGCCGGAACAAAAAAATGTGCGACTCCTTTTGCAAGGGCACGGTTTATCATTTCTGTACGGTCCGCATTAAATTCTTCACTGTATAAATGCGTATGTGTGTCTATTAAAATCATTTTGTAATTTTAGCTTCTAAAAAATCATTCATGAACGATACCGCAACTGTTTTCGAACAGCAGGATTATTTCAGCATTCCGTTCCGCATCCGCAAATCGAACCATTTATTCGTGCAGGCCACCGTAAACCGTACCAAAGGACTTTTCCTTATAGATACCGGGGCATCCAACACCTGTATAGATCTACACGAGCAGGATTTTTTCGGGCTGCTTTCCAAACAACATAAAGCCAAAGCATCCGGTGCCGGAGGCAACAACCTGTACGCTGAAATTTCCCACGACAATACCATTCAGATGGGCAAGTGGAAGAAAAACGGGCTTTCCGTCATTCTGCTCGACCTTATCCACGTAAACATGGCTCTTTCCGAATATCGGCTTCCTAAAGTACACGGAATCATCGGCAGCGATCTGCTTAAGGCACACCATGCCGTTGTGCATTATCCTTTACGGCTGCTGTTCATCAAGTGATTGCCTGCGCCATTCCTCGGCCACCAGCTCCAGTTCTGCATACCAGCTTTCCCCGTACTTTCGGATAAGCGGCTCTTTGAGAAATCTGTATACGGGAACTTCGAGTTCTTTTCCCAGAACGCATGCATCGTCACAAATATGCCAGCGGTTGTAATTGACCGCGGAAAATTGCGAATATTCTTTTATGCGAATCGGGTAAAGATGACATGAAATGGGCTTCTTCCATTTTACCAGCCCTTCATTATACGCCTGTTCTATTCCACAAAGGGCCGTTGCCCCGTCAAAAATTACATACGCACACTCCTTATTGTTGATTAACGGTGTTTCGTAATCACCGTCCTCACCTACAACCCAGGCCCCGTTTTCTTCAATAGAAGCAATCCCTTCCGGGCGCAGATAAGGTTTAATTACGGGATAAATCTCTTCTAAAATAGCTGTTTCTTCTTTATCTAAAGGAGCTCCCGCGTCACCATCTATACAGCATTGCCCTTTACAGGCCGTTAAGTTGCAGACAAACTCTTTTTCAAGGACGTCATCTGAAACAATAGTTTTTCCAATCTGAAACATACATTCGTCATTTTCAGCTACAAAGTTACAACTATTTGACCGTGATTAAAATTTTATCTTGTTATCAAACCGGCAACAATTTGTTACAACAAATTCCCCGGGCAGAACCCATACAACAAAACACTCATTATCAACCCACTGACTTTTTAACTTTTATATCCTGCAACTAACCGAATAATTCGTAATTTTAACAGATAAATAAGTATTTTTGCAAAAAAAGAACCATGGAACTCAACGCTAAAGAGATATTTACTGCAGGTATGATTTTGTTTGCCGTAATCGACATCCTGGGGTCTATACCCATCATCGTTGACCTGCGTTCCCGCGTAGGAAAGATCCAGTCGGAAAAAGCATCCATTGTAGCAGCCTGTATTATGATTGCCTTCCTGTTTGTAGGAGAATCTATCCTGAGCCTCATTGGAATTGATGTTAATTCCTTTGCCGTCGCCGGTGCGTTCGTGCTGTTTTTCCTTGCGCTGGAAATGATTTTAGGGATCAGCCTGTACCGCGACGAAGAGCCCAAAACCGCCTCTATCGTTCCCCTGGCCTTCCCCCTCATTGCCGGCCCAGGAATTATGACAACCATACTGTCGCTTCGGGCTGAATACCAAACCATCAACATCGTTTCTGCCATCATTCTCAACATCATTGTGGTATACGTTGTACTTAAAATGTCGGGTACTATTGAGCGCATTATCGGGTCTAACGGACTGGGAGTCATACGCAAGGTCTTTGGTGTTGTTTTACTGGCTATTGCTGTTAAATTATTCGCTACGAATGTTAAAGGTTTGTTCACCTAATTAAATAATTAGTAACTTCGGACACTAAAACAAAACTAAAACAATAATGAAATACGTTACATACATAGTCATAGCCATCGCTATTGCTTTGATTGTATTAAACATTACAAAATTAGATTTTAACAACTTATTTCAGGGCGAAAGCGTGATTGCGTTAATCTGCATCGTAGCCATTTTCTGTGCCGTTATCCTATTGCTTATCTTCAACACTTCAAAAGCAATCGATAATAAAAACAAATAATGTTAGACTGTTTAATCATTGGCGGTGGTGTTTCGGGAGTTTCATGTGCTTTGATACTGGGATCGGCACAGGGAAAAGAATTTATGCAGGATAAAACAATTGCCCTTATTGCCCACCAGAAATCTTCTATGCTGCAGGACGCACTGTTTAACAATGCTTACGGAATTACCCCCGGTACACCTGGATCGGACTTATTAAGCCGGTCACTCAGCGATTTACAGCATTTATATCCGCAAATCACACAGATTAAAGACGAAAAGGTTCTGTCCGTAGTTAATGAAGGAACTCATTTTCTTATTACGACCACACATAATATCTATGAAAGCCGTATTGTTGTAGCAGCCGTTAATTCGAGCCAGCCTTTTATGATAGAAGGATGCCTGCAACCGTATGTGATAACGCACGGGAAATCACTTGCCAAGAAAAACCGTATACAGCTGGCCAACAACGACCATCTTGTATTCCAAAACATGTACGTGGCAGGAACCCTTGCCGGGCACAGAAGCCAGCTAGCCATTGCAGCCGGCAGCGGCGCAGCAGTTGCAACGGACATCCTTACATTGTGGAACAACGGTATCGAAACCCATGCTCACGACAGCATCAGAAAATAAAGACAACTAAAAAGCGGAATGTGAATCCCGCTTTTATTTTTTATACCTCATTTCAATATAAGGTGTTGTGAATCCGTATTTTTCATACAGCACACGGGCCGGATTTCCGGACTCTATGTGCAGGTATATATCGCCGTGGGTTACTTTTACCGCCTCGTCCATCATCATCTTTGCATATCCCTGCCTTCTCTGCTCCTTTTCTACCGCCAGATATACCAGGAAGTTCTCCGGGTTATACTGGTCCATATGCGTATGGTTGATAACACAGGCCGCAATGATTTCCTTCTGCTTGCTGTATCCAAGCAGCAGGTGTCCTCCCCTGTCCGGGATATAGTTCAACGCTTTGGATATCGCTTCTGCATCTGTTTCATGCGGGTCCAGGTTGGCGTGCAGAAAGGCTACAATCTCCTTCCGCAATTCAAAAGGAAAATTATAAGACTGAAATGTTTCGATTGTCATTTTATAAGGGGATATATGAACAAAAAACCACGACTGAATCGTGGCTGTATATTTTGAGGTCTTATTTTAAGAACGAATGTGCCGTAGTATCCTGCTCATCCTCATTGTTGGCTGCAAAAAGACGTAACTGTTTCATCCAGTAAACAAAGGCACCGCCGCAGATGATAATAAAGATCCATGTAAGCGTATTGGCCAACCACCAGTTTGATAACTCCAAAGATGCCAACCAGTCCATTGGTTTTAATAATACGTCTGCAAATAAAAATTCAATACCTTTAAAGAAAGATGTCCACATAATATTGTTATTAATTTATTTATGTTTAGTTTCAGTTAAATTCTAACTTTGCAACAAAAGTAAAAAAATTATCAACAAGTTATTTACAAAAACTAAATAATATTTTCAATGCTTGCAAATCTTTTTTCAAAAAGCAGACCGGTAGGATATATTGTAATAGGTATTATCCTGTTAACAACCTATATCATCCACCTGGTATCGGACTTAAGCTGGCTGCAGTCTCCGACCATTGTTATTGAAAAAAGTTTCCTGTTTGTAGCCGTGGTTTTCTCGGTATTGCTTATACAGTTTATCACACTGAAGAACTATCTGGCGGTAAATAACCTGTATTCTCTTTTTCTGTATGCCTGCTTTTTAATCCTTTTTCCGAGCTTTTATGACGACTGGCAGCTCATCATATCCAACCTGCTCATATTGCTGGCGCTGCGCAAGATTATTTCCCTTCAGACGCTGAACCTTCCCAAGATCAAAATATTCGATGCCAGTCTCTGGATTTTTGTCGCCACTCTTTTCGAATCATGGACCATACTGTATTTCATTATGCTTTACCTGGCCATCATCTGGTATGTAAATGAAGATTACCGTCACTGGATTATCCCTTTCATTGCATTGTTTACGGTAACCATACTGTTTTACACCTACAGCCTGTTTTACCATATAGACCTTGTAAGCTTCTGGGAAAACAAATATGCCGTGGGATTCAATTTCAGTTATTTTGAAAACACGTATCAGAATATTGCCCTGGCCCTGTTTGCAACTATAGCCGTACTGTTCCTCTTTTACCAGTTCACGAATTTAAAAACCATTCCTTCGAACCAGCAAAACCTGTACAAAAGTATTTTGCTGTGTTTCATTATCGGCGCAGGCATATACGTGATAGCACCCGAAAAATCAAACGGCCTGCTTGTATTTACCTTTTTTCCTCTTTCCATTATCGGAGGGAATTTTATCTCGAATACACCAACGAAATGGGTTAAGGAAACCGTTCTGGCAACCATTTTTATCGTAAGCCTGATTTTATTCTTTATCAAATTATAGTTTTTCACCGAAAGCCAGGTCACCGGCATCGCCGATTCCGGGTACAATATACAGATTGTCGTTAAGCGCTTCATCCCTGGTTGCCACCCACAGGTGTACGTGTTCCGGCAAATGCTTTTCAAGATATGCAATGCCCTCCGGAGCCGCAATCACAACGCAGATATGGATTTCTCTCGGTGTTTCCTCCTGTAGCAGCTTTTTAAATACTTCTACCATTGAGTGCCCTGTTGCCAGCATGGGATCCAGAACAATAAGATGCTTCCCTTCAAAGGAAGGTGCGGCCTGGTATTCTACCTTTATTTCAGCTTTTCCATGTATCCTTGATGCAGAGACAAAACCGTTTTCGGCATCGTCATAAAAATTCATAAATCCCGTATGCAGCGCCAGTCCGGCCCGTAAAATGGAGCACAATACCACATGGTTCTCAATAACCGACGTATGCTTCACACCCAGCGGAGTCTGTACATATACTTCTTTATAAGGCAGTGTCTTACTGAGTTCATATGCCATAATTTCTCCTATGCGTTCCATATTTTTACGGAACCTCATGGAATCTTTCTGAACGTTCACATCACGTAGTTGTGCCAGAAAATGGTTCAAAATACTGTTCTGCTCGGATATGTAGTGAATTTTCATAACTTAAGGTTCTATTTTTGATATTGTAAAAGTATTAAAAGTATATTTGTAAATTAAAAAACAAGACCAATGTTTGCAGAATTCGCATTTCCAATTTTTGAAAAGAGTATTTCGGATTACCATAAATACGATGACGTAAATCATCCTATTGAAAATCCTTACGAGAAGGGATCTATTGAACATTTATTGTATGCCAAAAACTGGGTGGATACCGTTCAATGGCATTATGAGGACATCATCCGCGATCCGCAGATCGACCCTGTTGCCGCCCTGGAACTCAAACGTAAAATTGATGCTTCCAACCAGGTTCGCACAGATATGGTTGAATACATCGACAGCTATTTTCTACAGAAATACAGTGGTGTAACCGTAAAAGCCGATGCCAAAATCAACACGGAAAGCCCTGCCTGGGCCATTGACCGCCTTTCGATCCTGGCTTTAAAAATATACCACATGCAAGAAGAAGCGACACGTGAAACTGCATCGGCCGAACACAGGGCAAAATGCCAGGCCAAACTGGATGTTTTACTGGATCAGAAAAACGATATGTTTGTATCTATAAGCCAGCTTATCACCGATATTGAAAACGGAGACAAATACATGAAGGTTTACAAACAGATGAAAATGTACAACGACGATGAACTGAACCCGGTATTGTACCAAAATAAAAAATAAGTACCTTTGAAAGACTTTCCCAACGAAAGTCTTTTTTTTATGAACCAGCTATTAAAAATAATCCAGATTGCCATTTTCACCGTTCTGCTGCTGATTATCGGCGTATTTGTCTGGCAGTTCTTTAACCCGTACGCACAGCTGCTGTTGCTGCCACTAGGTGTGCTCAGCATCTACTACCTGCTCATTTACCTGTTTGCAAAACTTTTACAGCACAGACAGTCCAAAATATGGTTATACACCGGAATCGTTTTCATCATTATGCCCCTTATTTCATTTTCACTGGCATACAGACCGGTTATGGAATTTTCATTAAGCATACTGCAGTCATTAAAAAATTAAATGGAACACATTCTCATCATAAGGCTTTCGGCAATGGGAGATGTTGCCATGACCGTGCCGGTTATACGCGCACTTGTTGCACAATACCCGCAAGTAAAGGTAACCGTTGTTTCGCGACCGTTTTTCCGTCCCTTTTTTGAAGAGATGGAACGGGTTCATTTTTTCGGAGCTGACCTAAGGGAGCGCCACAAAGGCTTTATGGGTATTTACCGTTTATTTCTGGATCTGAAGAAACTGGACATCGGGTATGTTGCCGACTTCCACGATGTGTTACGGTCTAAAATACTCCGGACATTCTTTAAATTTTCAGGAGCCAGAACAGCATTTACCGATAAGGGAAGAGCAGAAAAAAAAGCACTGACACGCATTAAGGATAAAATATTCCTCCAGCTAAAGCCCATGGTTCAGAGACACGCCGACACCCTGCAGAAACTTGGATTCAACGTAAAACTCTCCCATCCCGGTTTTCCTTCTAAATGCGAACTACCGATTTCACTGTTGGCAATAACCGGTAAGAAAGACGACAAAAAATGGATCGGAATAGCGCCGTTCGCACAGCATTCCACCAAAGTGTATCCCACAGACCTCATGGCGGAGCTTATCCTAAAGCTCGCTTCGGATCCGAAATACAGATTATTTCTTTTTGGAAGTAAGGATGAAACAGGACAGTTAACCAAAATGCAGCAGAACCTCTCCAATGTACAGGTAGTGGCAGGCAGTGTTTCCTTCACAGAAGAATTACAGCTCATCCGGCACCTGGACATGATGCTTTCAATGGATTCGGGAAATGCCCATATTGCGGCTATGTACGGGGTTCCCGTCGTCTCATTGTGGGGACAGACGCACCCGTATGCCGGATTTGCCCCTTTCAACCAACCCTCGGCAAACTCGTTTACTTCCGACCGTACAAAATACCCACTTATTCCGACATCCATCTACGGAAACAAAGAGGTTCCGGGCTATGAAGACGCCATGCGTACCATTGCCCCCGAAACGGTCATTCAACGAATTATTTTTATTTTAAACTCCTGATTTATGGATATTTCCGCTTACATCCGCAATATTGAAGACTTTCCAAAGAAAGGTGTTTCTTTTAAAGATGTTACACCGCTTCTTAACAATGCGGCCGCGCGCGCGAAAGCTCTTGAACTGCTTGCCGGAAGATTAAAAGGACAGGCTGTGGACAAAGTGGTCGGCATTGAAAGTAGAGGTTTTTTCTTTGGGACCCTACTGGCACAGGCTCTAAACGCAGGTTTTGTGCCGGTGCGAAAACCGAATAAGCTTCCATACACAACTATCTCCCAGGAATACGCCCTTGAATACGGTTCGGACATACTAGAGATCCATACAGATGCTATCGTTCCGGGCGAAAAAATACTGCTTCACGACGATGTGCTGGCCACCGGTGGAACAGCAGAAGCTACCAGTAAGCTCATAGAAAAACTCGGCGGGGAGATTGTTCAGTGCAGCTTCCTTATGGAACTGGACTTTCTGAACGGCCGGGAAAAACTCGGAAAATACGATGTACAGGCTTTACTGCATTACTAAAGCACCGTTTAAAACTTTATTTTGTGAATATCTATTTCCTGAATAACGTTTTCTCTTTTCTTTATCCCTTATATTTGCTGCCCTAAACAGAATTTTATGAGCACAACATGGTATGAATGTAAGGTGAAATACAGAAAGCCTGATGATAAGGGAATACAAAAGGTGGTTACGGAACCCTACCTGGTTGATGCCCTTTCTTTTACAGAGGCCGAAGCCCGTATCAATACAGAGATCGCTGCAATGGTAAGCGAAGAATTTAAGATTGTAAACATCAAGGTTGCCAACTATTCGGAAATACACAGGTTTGATAAATCGGACCGCTGGTTCCGTTCAAAAGTTTCGCTGCTGGCCTACGATGAAGAAAGCGGCAAAGAACGCAAAACCAGTCTGTTTCTGCTGGTTCAGGGAAACGACGTAAAAGATGCTTATGAACATACACTTACTGCCATGAAAAATACTATGGGCGACTACACGATTCCTGCTATTTCGGAGTCACCCATCGTTGACGTTTTTCATTATTTTTCAGGAGAAAAGGATATGACCGAACAATCTTAGAAAAAATCTGAAAACTGAAAATACAGTTCTATAAAGCCACTTCAAACAAGCATCCGGATGGATGCTTGTTGCTTTTTTGTCATTTGTTTTTTTCAAAAAAGCAAAACAAACACTTAAAAACCAGACAATTATAATATTTTTTGTTTTTTTTCTTGTTATTTAAAAAAATTATTAGATAACTTTGCCCTATCATTTTCATTTTAAAATTAATGACCCGTATTTACACTCATAACGTATCCGATTTATACAGCAACACAACTGCTGTATCTTTGCGTTGTGTAACTACTACCTCTCTTCTTGGTTCCTTGAGGGCCAGGGCATAATTTCCGGTTCCCTACCGGGATTCTTTTATGTAATCTGAAAGATTACGACATTCCCTAAATTTCATTTTTAATCATTTTCATTGAAACATTACGCAGAATTGTGTTTTGTTCATTTTAAAGTTACCCTTCACTGTTCCATGAACACATCTAATGACTTTATCATCATCCCTGCTACTGAACAGCATACGGGATATTCAGAACAGATCTGCAACGAGATGTTCGAATCAGCAAAAGCACGCGGAACGGGTATTGCACGACGTGATCCCCAGTATATTGCACAGAAAATGACGCAAGGAAAATCGGTCATCGCCCTTCACAAAGACGGCCGATGGGCAGGCTTCTGCTATATTGAAACCTGGAGCCACGGCAATTACGTAGCCAACTCGGGACTCATTGTGAACCCGGAATTCCGGAATTCCGGACTTGCCAAGTCGATCAAAAACCGCATTTTCAGATTGTCAAGGGAACAATACCCGAACGCAAAAGTTTTCGGACTTACCACCGGGCTTGCCGTAATGAAAATCAATTCAGAACTCGGTTATGAACCTGTTCCGTATTCAGAACTGACTCAGGACGAAGACTTCTGGAAAGGATGTCGCTCCTGTGTAAACTATCCCATACTGCAAAGCAAAGAACAACGGAACTGCCTGTGTACCGCCATGTTATGGGATCCCGAGGACAAAAAAGTAAAAAACAAAACGTGCCAACCGGCAGACGCTTTTAACCCTCATAAAAAAACATCACGGATGAAGCGATGGATCCTGATGGTTATAAAAAGTAAGATCGCAACCCTATTCGTCTAATCGATAATAAGAGAAAAAAATGAACAAAAAGAAAGTTGTTTTGGCATTCAGCGGAGGTTTGGATACTTCGTTCTGCAGCATTTACCTGGCAAAAGACCTAAATCTGGAAGTCCACACCGTTGTGGTTAATACGGGAGGATTCAGTGAACAGGATTTACGGCATATCGGGGAAAGGGCACAGCTTCTTGGGTCAGTTTCCCATACTGTTATTGATGAAACGCTGAATTATTATGAAGATACCCTGAAATACCTCATTTTCGGAAACGTGCTTAAAAATGCCACCTACCCTTTGTCGGTAAGTGCCGAACGTGTATGCCAGGCGACAGCTGTTGCGCGCTATGCCAAAAAAATCGGAGCCGGTTACATTGCACACGGATCAACCGGAGCCGGAAACGATCAGGTCCGTTTCGATATGATTTTTGAAATCCTTATACCCGAAGCAAAAGTCATTACCCCTATCCGCGACCTCAAGCTTTCCCGCGAGCAAGAGATAGAGTATCTCAAAAAACACGGCATTGAAATCAATGCTGAGAAAGCCCGGTATTCCATCAACAAAGGATTGTGGGGAACATCAGTCGGTGGCCGGGAAACCTTAGGTTCTTTCGGGTACCTGCCGGATGAAGCATGGCCCACCCCTGTAACCAAGACCGGTTCAGAACGCATCACAATCACTTTTGAACATGGAGAGCCCGTTGCTTTAAACGAAGTAAAAACACCCCCAGTTGCTTTAATAGGTGAATTGCAGGAACTCGCACAACCTTACGGCATAGGTCGGGATATTCATGTTGGCGACACTGTAATCGGTATAAAAGGCCGCGTTGGCTTTGAGGCTGCAGCACCAGTTATTCTGGTTAAAGCCCACCATATGCTGGAAAAACATGTCTTAACGAAATGGCAATTAAACTGGAAAGAACAAATAGGCGCATTTTACGGAAATTTCCTTCATGAAGGACAGTTTCACGACCCGGTAATGAGAAATATGGAAGCTTTTCTTCAGTCTTCCCAGCAGAAGGTAAGCGGAAAAGTAACAATAGACCTTTACCCCCATTACTTTACAGTCATCGGCATTGAATCTCCAAACGACCTTATGTCTGATGCTTTCGGAACTTATGGAGAAATGAATAATTCATGGTCGGGTGAAGATGTGAAGGGTTTTTCTAAAATTTTCGGAAACCAGGTTTCCATATGGCATAAAATACATCAGAACGAAAGCGTATGAAAAAGATAAAAGCAGGCATCATGGGTGCTGCAGGATACACAGGCGGGGAACTCATCCGTATTTTACTGAACCATCCATACGCGGAACTCGTATTTGCGCACAGCAAAAGCAGTTCGGGAAAACCTTTAAGTACTGTTCATACAGACCTTATAGGAGATACAGATTTGTTTTTTACGGATACTCCTCCAAACAATATTGACGTGTTGTTTCTTTGTGTTGCTCACGGGGATGCGATAGAAATCATGAAAAACCTCCGGTTTCCGGATACCGTTAAAATCATAGACTTAAGTCAGGATTTCCGTTTAAAGGCTACGGCGGGCGACTTTGTGTACGGACTTACAGAACTCAACCGAGATCGCATCCGCAAAGCACATCATGTGGCGAACCCGGGCTGTTTTGCAACAGCCATACAACTGGCTCTTCTGCCGCTGGCAGCGGCACAGAAACTCAACGGGGAGCTGCATGTGCATGCTGTTACCGGGGCTACTGGAGCCGGACAGGGATTGTCTTCCTCTTCCCATTTCAGCTGGCGGAACAACAACATTTCCGTCTACAAGGTATTTACCCACCAGCACCTGGCCGAGATTGGGGAAGGTCTGTCGGTGCTTCAACCCAATTTCAGGGGAGATATCTGTTTCATTCCACAACGGGGTGATTTTTCGAGAGGTATATTTGCTTCTGTTTACCTGGATTGCGACATTTCGCAACAGCAGGCGGAAATGCTTTATAAAAGCTATTATGAAAACCATGCGTTTACGGTTGTATCAACAGCAGCGATTGATCTGAAACAGGTAATAAATACGAATAAATGTCTCCTCCATGTAGAAAAACACGGAACCAGGCTCGTTATACTGTGTGCAATCGACAACTTGCTCAAAGGCGCAAGCGGACAAGCCGTTCAAAATATGAACCTCATGTTCGGACTCGACGAAACAGCGGGTCTAAAACTTAAGGCAGTAGCCTTTTAAATTCAGTAAAATATGAAATTATTTGATGTATACCCTGTAAATCCAATAGAAATAACTCGCGGAGCAGGCTCTTATGTATTTGATTCCAAAGAAACACAATACCTTGATTTTTATGGAGGTCATGCGGTTATCTCTATAGGTCATACCCATCCTCATTACCTGAAACGCATCACAGATCAGCTGCATCAACTGGGTTTTTATTCAAATTCGGTACAGATTCCCATTCAAAAAGAACTGGCTTCTTTATTGGGTGAAGTTTCGAAAAAACCAGATTATCAACTTTTCCTATGTAATTCTGGAGCCGAAGCAAATGAAAATGCCCTTAAGCTGGCCTCATTCTACAACCGGCGTAAAAAGATCATTGCCTTCACCAACAGTTTTCACGGACGCACGTCTCTTGCTGTTGCGGCAACAGATAATCCCAAAATTACGGCCCCGGTAAATGAAACGGACAATATTGTTTTCCTTCCGTTTAATGATGAAGAGGCGCTTGAAAAAGCCTTTGCCGAAATGGGAGAACAAATTTCATCTGTCATTATTGAAAGTATACAGGGCATAGGGGGAATTCAGGTGGCATCCGTCGGGTTCCTTCAAAAAATCCGTTTTCTTACAAACAGCTACAATGCGGTTTTTATTGCAGATGAAGTACAGTGCGGCTACGGTCGTACAGGAAAATTCTACGCACTTGACCATACGGGAATACAGGCAGACATCTATACGATGGCTAAAGGAATGGGGAACGGGTTCCCCATAGGCGGAATTTCAGTATCTCCAAAATTTATACCCTGGCATGGTGCATTGGGTACCACATTTGGAGGAAACCACCTGGCCTGTGCAGCTGCACTTGCCGTTCTCGAAGTAATACAACAGGAACAGCTCATTGAAAATGCAGAAAATATGGGTGCCTACCTGCTCGATGAACTTAAACGGTTTGAAGGAATACAAGAGGTTCGTGGAAAAGGACTTATGATCGGCATCGAACTTTCTCCTGAGCTAAAATCCGTTAAGGAAGGCCTCCTTTCCGAAAACAGGATCTTCACCGGGGCAGCAGGCTGCAGTGTAATCCGGTTGTTACCGGCACTGAACATAACCAGAACGGAAGCAGACCTTTTTCTTGAAGCATTTGGTTCGCAATTAAAAAAACAGGCATCATCCGGCACAGGATCTCAATAATAAAAACGAAGTAGATGAAAAATTTCTTTTCTGTAGCGGATGCCGGCAACCTGTCGCGCATCGTTAGTGAAGCATTCGCACAAAAAACCACACCTCATGCACATTCGGATCTGGGCAAGCATAAAACTCTCGGGCTTGTATTTTTAAACCCGAGCCTGCGCACGCGTTTAAGTACGCAGAAGGCCGCCATAAACCTCGGAATGGATGTTATGGTAATGAATCTGGATAAAGACGGCTGGTCGCTCGAAACACGCGACAACGTTATGATGAACGGTACAAAAGCAGAGCACATCCGCGAGGCTGCAGCCGTAATGGGAAGTTACTGTGATATTCTCGGGTTGCGTTCTTTCCCGGAATTAAAAAATGCCATGGAAGATTACAGCGAAAACCTGTTCCTAAGCTTTATAAAGTACTGCGGAAAACCAGTCGTAAGCCTTGAGAGTGCTACCCTTCACCCTCTGCAAAGCCTTGCGGATCTCATGACCATCGTGGAAAAGGGTGATTTTTTCCTGAACAACGAAACCGGGTATTATGAACCAAAGGTAAAAAAACCAAAGGTAGTACTCAGTTGGGCACCGCATATCAAGGCATTGCCACAGGCTGTTCCCAACTCTTTTTCGGAATGGATGTGTAAGGCACAGACGGAAAACCTTTTGGATTTTGTTATTGCGCAACCAAGGGGATATGAATTGAACGAACAGTTCACAAACGGGGCACAACTTGTTTACGAACAGGAAAAAGCATTTGAAAATGCCGACTTTATTTATGTAAAAAACTGGTCAAGTTATAAGGAGTACGGACAGGTTCTGCCTGTTGAACACAATTGGATGCCCACACTGAAAAGCCTGGAGCGTACAAATAATGCACGCGTGATGCATTGTCTTCCGGTTCGCCGCGACCTGGAACTGGGATCCGATATCCTCGATTCTGCCCGGTCGCTCGTCATTGAGGAAGCGGGCAACCGCGTATGGGCAGCTCAGGCTGTATTAAAGCGTATGTTGGAACAAAAATAGAAACAGTATGGAAAAACTAACTCTGGTGAAGATAGGGGGAGCTATTCTGGACGATGAAGTCCGGCTGGGTTCCTTCCTCAAACTTTTCGCACAACTCGAAGGAAAGAAAATCCTGGTGCACGGGGGCGGAAAAACGGCAACAAAACTAAGTGAAAAAATAGGACTGAATCCCGAGATGGTCAAAGGCCGCAGGATTACCGATGCGGAAATGCTTAAGGTGGTAACCATGGTATATGCGGGTCTGACCAACAAAACCGTTATTGCCAGGCTTCAGGGATTTAAAGTAAACGCTCTTGGGCTGACCGGTGCGGACGGAAACGTTCTTATAGCTGAAAAAAGACCTGTAACGGATATTGATTTCGGTTATGTCGGTGATATTACGGAAGCTAATGTAAACACCGATTTCCTTAAGGGGCTGCTCGACCAGGAAATTACCCCCGTGTTTTCTGCCATTACACACGACGGAAGCGGACAGCTTTTCAATACGAACGCAGATACAATTGCCGCTACCCTGGCAGTGGCAATGACACGGTATTTTGAAGCAGAACTGGTTTATTGTTTTGAGATGAAAGGGGTACTTAAGGATGTAAAGGATCAAAATTCGGTCATTTCCGTATTAAATGAAGCTAATTTTAATAGTTTTGTTGCACAGAAGCTTATAGCCGAAGGCATGATCCCTAAAATAACCAATGCCCTTGAGGCCGTAAAAAAAGGCGTTTCCCGCGTGATCATCAAAAGCGCGGAAGATTTACCGGATGATTCCGCAGGAACCATCATTATCAAATAGAAAAGATGAAACATTTAATAGAAGGAAGTATCGGACTGCTGAAGAACCTCATCAGTACACAATCGTTCAGCAAGGAAGAGGATCAGACTGCTGAAATTATAGAAAAGTATATCAAAGGTTTCGATGTAGAAACCCACCGGGAATTGAACAATGTCTGGGCATTTAACAAATATTATGACCCGGCGAAGCCTACCATATTGCTGAATTCGCATCACGATACAGTAAAACCAAATGCTGATTACACACGTAACCCTTTCGAGCCGGAAATTACAGACGGCAAATTATTCGGGCTGGGCAGTAATGATGCGGGCGGCTGCCTCGTTTCGCTCATAGCTACCTTTTTACATTATTACCATCGCAGCGACTTAAAATACAATTTCGTCTTAGCGGCCACTGCCGAGGAAGAGATTTCAGGCTTACACGGACTGGAGTATGCTGTTCCCAAACTGGGGCCGCTAGAATTTGCCATAGTGGGAGAACCTACACAGATGCACCTGGCAGTTGCCGAGAAGGGACTCATGGTTCTCGAATGTAAGGCACCCGGAAAATCGGGGCATGCAGCCCGAGAAGAAGGAGAAAATGCCATTTATAACGCGGTTAAAGATATTCTTTGGTTCCAGTCGTACCGGTTTCCAAAACAATCGGAAATGTTCGGTCCTATCAAAATGTCGGTTACTATGATCGGTGCCGGAACACAGCACAATGTGGTTCCCTCTTCCTGCGATTTCGTGGTGGATGTCCGCATTACCGATGCTTATACAAATGAAGAGGTTCTCGATATCATACACGAGCATACCATCAGCGATATTCATCCGAGATCGACCCGTTTAAAACCGTCTTCTATACCTAAAGACCATCCTATAGTACAGGCGGGAATAGCACTTGGAAGAAACACCTACGGCTCTCCTACTACGAGCGACCAGGCACTTTTGTCGATTCCCTCGGTAAAACTGGGGCCTGGTGATTCTGCCCGTTCGCATACGGCCGACGAATTTATCTATATTAAGGAAATTGAGGAAGGTATTCCGTTGTACATACAAATGTTAGACCAGCTCGTATTATGAAACTGTGGCAAAAAAATACCGGTGTCAATAAAACGGTAGAAGAATTTACCGTAGGACTCGACCGTGAAATGGATCTGTATCTTGCTGCATTCGACGTGCTGGGCTCTCTTGCCCATACACGTATGCTGGGAACTATTGGTTTGCTTACTTCTGAAGAACTTGACAGCGTACAGCAGGAACTTAAGAATATTTATGCCGAAATTGAAGACGGCCGGTTTGTTATAGAAGAGCAGTGTGAAGATGTACATTCCCAGATAGAATATATGCTTACACAACGCATAGGTGAAGCCGGAAAAAAGATTCACAGCGGACGTTCGAGAAATGATCAGGTGCTGGTTGACCTTAAACTTTTTTTCCGGTCGGAAATTGAAAAAATGGTAGTACAGGTAAAGGAGCTTTTCCATACCCTGATTCGACTGAGTGAACAGTATAAGAACGTGCTGTTGCCCGGTTACACGCATTTGCAGGTGGCCATGCCCAATTCTTTCGGATTGTGGTTCGGCGCCTATGCCGAAAGCCTTACCGATGATCTGGAAATGCTGTATGCTGCCTGGAAGATCACAAATAAAAACCCTTTGGGATCGGCTGCAGGTTACGGATCGTCTTTCCCATTGAACCGTACCATGACCACTGAACTTTTAGGATTTGACGAACTTAATTACAACGTTGTTTATGCGCAGATGGGACGTGGTAAAACCGAACGTGTACTGTCGCAGGCTATGGCTGATATTGCCGCCACAATGGCCAAAATGGCGATGGACATTACACTTTACATGAGTCAGAATTTCGGTTTTGTATCGTTTCCAGAACACCTTACGACGGGATCGAGCATCATGCCCCATAAAAAAAACCCCGACGTACTGGAACTAATCCGGTCACGCTGCAACAAGATTCAGGCTTTACCCAATGAAATTGCACTTATGACAACCAATCTGCCATCGGGTTATTTCAGAGACCTGCAACTGCTCAAGGAAGTATTATTTCCTGCTTTCGGCTCTTTAAACGACTGTGCAGGACTTATGGTCCTTATGCTGCAACACATCCGTATTAATGAAGACATACTCAGCGACTCCAAATACGATTACCTGTTCAGCGTGGAGGTCGTGAATAAGGAAGTTCTGAACGGGATTCCTTTTCGCGAAGCATACCGCAACATCGGCTTTTCTATAGAAAACGGCACCTACATTCCCTTTAAGGAAGTAAAACATACACATGAGGGAAGCATCGGGAACCTTATGAACACGGAAATTACGCAATCCTTTGAGAGGGTCGTAGCGCGTTTCGGCTTTGAAAAAGTGCAGCACGCACTGGAAAAACTCATCCAATAAAAAAATCAGCATAATGCTGATTTTTTTATTGGATGAAATGATTGTGTTTAAAAATCGGAAAGACTCGCCTTGATAGGCAAAACCAGGAACTGTTTCCTGTAAATGCCGTTTTCGGATCCTATATTCCACCTTGTGGAAGCGATTACACGTACTGCCTCTTTATAAAAAGTGTTTTCCGCCGCTATTTCCTTTGGAGAAAATTCAAATGCTTTTCCGTCCTCACTCACGGCAAACACAACATAAAATATAAAGTAAGGCTTCTTCCGCGCAGATGCCGGGATGTCCTCTTTTTTTACATTGTTGTAGTTGAAATTAGTATTTACATAATAATACAGATCCTCTATACCTCCACCGGCATAACTCGCATCCTTTATTACGGGTTTTTCCGCAATAGCCAGCGTGTCCTGGGCCCATATGGTTTGTATACCCGCTATCATAAAAAATAAAAAATACATTAATCTCATAACTGTTGTAATTTCTGAAGGCTTTCCAACGCTTTTCCGATAGATTTTACGTGGTCAAAAGTCATTAAAAGCCTTAATCCGTTCTTTGTTTGTTTTTCTTTCAATACGGCCAGATTCGGATAAATCTGGATGAATTGGAGTACCTTACGGAACTGTGCAGACTGGTAATAGGCCGACTGCTGATCGCTTACAAAATAACCGATCATCTTCGCCTGTTTCAGCACAAGTTTTTCAATACCCGCCCTGGACGCAATCCATTTAATCCGTACAGAATCCAGCAAATTCTGTGCCTGTTTAGGCAACGCTCCGAACCGGTCAACCAGCTTGTTTTCATAAGCCTTGAGTTCCTCTTCTGTTCTCAGGGCAGCCAGTTCATTATACAGGGTCAGACGTTCTGATACGTTGTTTATGTATTCATCCGGAAACAGGATCTCAAAATCGGATTCTATTACAATATCCTTCACATATTCCTTGGTATCGATATGCTGTTCCTCCTCGTAAAGATCTTTAAACTCGTTCTCTTTCAGTTCATCTATGGCCTCGTTCATGATTTTCTGGTAGGTTTCGAATCCGATTTCATTGATAAACCCGCTTTGTTCACCCCCGAGAATATCTCCCGCCCCGCGAATCTCAAGGTCCTTCATAGCAATATTGAACCCACTTCCGAGATCGCTGAACTGCTCCAGTGCGGAAATACGCTTGCGTGCTTCTTCCGTCATTGCAGTATAAGGAGGGGTGATAAAATAGCAAAAAGCCTTCTTATTGCTACGTCCTACCCTACCGCGCATCTGGTGCAGATCGGACAGTCCGAAATTGTTGGCATTGTTGATAAAAATAGTATTGGCATTCGGAACGTCGAGTCCGCTTTCAATAATGGTCGTTGCCACCAGCACGTCAAACTCTCCTTCCATAAAAGACAGCAACAACTCTTCGAGCTTTTTGCCGTCCATCTGCCCATGTCCTATGCCTACCTTGGCATTCGGAACCAGGCGTTGGATCATTCCGGCTACTTCCTTTATATTTTCGATACGGTTGTTGATAAAATAAACTTGCCCGCCGCGTTCTATTTCATATGAAATGGCATCGCGTATTATTTCCTCATTGAATCCCACTACGTTTGTTTCGATGGGATAACGGTTCGGTGGCGGTGTGGTAATCACCGACAGATCACGTGCGGCCATGAGCGAGAACTGCAATGTTCTCGGAATCGGAGTTGCTGTTAACGTTAATGTATCGATATTTTCCCCTATGGTTTTGAGCTTGTCTTTTACCGATACTCCGAATTTTTGCTCTTCATCAATGATGAGCAGTCCCAGATCTTTAAATGCCACATTCTTGTTCACCAGCTGGTGTGTTCCGATAATGATGTCGATTTTGCCGTCTGCCAGGTCCTTCAACGTTTCGGATTTCTGTTTAGCCGTCTTAAACCGGTTGAGATAGGCTATTCTTACCGGCATATCTTTAAGTCTTTCACTGAAGGTTTTATAATGCTGGAAAGCCAGAATAGTCGTGGGTACCAATATGGCTACCTGTTTACCGTTATCGACCATTTTAAAGGCTGCCCGTATAGCAATTTCGGTCTTACCAAAACCCACATCTCCACATATGAGCCGGTCCATAGGACGCTCGTTTTCCATATCTGCCTTCACATCCAGAGTCGATTTCAGCTGATCGGGCGTGTCTTCATATATAAACGAACTTTCCAGCTCTGCCTGAAGATAACTGTCGGGAGCACAGGCGAAACCTTTTTCCAGCCGGCGTTTGGCGTAAAGTTTAATAAGGTTGAATGCAATATGTTTTACACGTGCCTTTGTTTTCTGTTTCAGCGCTTTCCATGCTCCTGAACCCAGCTTGTAAATTTTGGGCGGAGCTCCCTCTTTTCCGTTGTATTTGGATATTTTATGCAGAGAGTGGATCGAAACGTATACAATATCATTGTCTGCATACACCAGTTTTATAGCCTCCTGCTTTTTGCCGTCTACATCAATTTTCTGCAGTCCGCCGAATTTTCCGATTCCGTGATCGATATGCGTTACGAAATCACCAACCGAAAGCGTCGTCAGTTCTTTCAGCGTAATTGTCTGCTTCTTCGTATAGCCGTTTTTGATGTTGAATTTATGATAGCGCTCAAAAATCTGATGGTCGGTATAACACACGATCTGATTTTCTTCATCCAAAAATCCCTGGTAAAGCGGCATTACGACCGTTTCATACTGCCTGATGCTTTTGTTCTGATCTTTGAGACTTGAAAAGATTTCTTCGAAGCGTTTGGCCTGTGCCTCACTTGAACAATACAGAAAATTCATATAGCCGTTCTCCGTATTTTCATTAAGATTCTCAATAAGAAGATCAAACTGCTTGTTGAATGATGGCTGAGGTTTGAAATAAAACTCAAGGGTTTGGTCAACTTCAAAATAAGAATCCTGAGCAAGTTCTACCAACGTAAAATCCCCGGCCTTTGTCAGAAATTCCGAAGCAGATAAAAACATCTGGTCAGGAGACAAATGCTTTACATCCACCGTTAATTTTTCGAAGGCTTCCGTAGCTTTGGAAAACATTTTGGTCAGCTGGTCGCCTATGGCCTTTGTGTTTTGAAAAAACAAAACAGTATCGGGGCTTATATAGTTAAGGAAACTTTCCCTGTTTTCCTGAAGGAATTTATTCTCGACATTCGGAATAATCGTAATTTTCTTATTGCTTTCAATTGAAAGCTGTGTTTCTACATCGAACGTCCGGATGCTGTCAATCTCATTACCGAAAAATTCAATCCGGTACGGATTATCGTTTGAAAACGAAAATACGTCAATGATTCCTCCCCTTACGGAAAATTCGCCGGGTTCCGACACGAAATCAACCCTTCTGAAATTGTATTCGAACAATACTTCGTTTACAAAATCAATGGTCATCTGATCGTTTACGGCCATTTTGAGCGTATTTTTATCCAGCTGTCTGCGCGTTACTACCTTTTCAAAAAGCGCATCAGCATAAGAAACGATCACAACCGGCTTTTTACGGCTGTTGAGCCTGTTGAGCACTTCGGCCCGCAACAATACATTCGCATTGTCTGTTTCTTCAAGCTGGTACGGACGCCGGTAAGATCCCGGATAAAACAATACGCTGTCCTTTGAAATTAAATGCTCAAGATCGTTTAGATAATAGGCCGCTTCTTCTTTATCGTTAAAAATCAGCAAAAAATGCTTTTCACATTTTTTGAATAGGGACTGAACCTCAAAAGACAGGGCCGAACCAATGAAGCCCCTTGCGTGGATTTTACTGCCGGGTTTCTCGATATGTTGTTGCAGCTGCCTGGTTTTCGCTGCGTGTTCAAAGACTTTCTTAATACTCATTATTCTTTTGGAATGGCATTTAAAGTTGCACGTTTTATAGTGTCTACTGGTTGCAGAAGCTGGTCTTCACCTTCTTCTTTAGGAATTCTGGATTTCACTTCAAACTCGTCGAACTGATTAATAAGCGAATTCGTGTTCTTCTGGATCGCAGCCAGAAGTCGGGTTATCTCTTTAGGGTTTAGCGGTTCGAGTTCCAACAGCATATCCAGATTTTGCACATTGGTCTCAAGCAATGCAATGCGTGCTTTGGTTTCCTGCCTGTTGTACGCTTCGGGAATGCTGATACGCAAAGCGTTTACCTTCTGGACAAATGCCGCAGATTTAAACGTAAAACCCGACATGGAGGGACTGGGACTGATGGTCATCTCGTTTACATAATTGCGCCACTCTTCCCAGTTGTTCAATTTGGTGCTTACGGCCGGATTCGGAACAGAGACACTGAACTTCCACTTCTGGTGAATGGTCCGGATCAACGAATCCTGTGAAATCTTAGATGTTGTGCGCTGTTCCGGAACATTACCTTTGGTGCATCCCAAAGCAAAAACTGCTGTTACCGCTAAAAAGAGAATATATTTCATAAAATGCTTTTCCTAATAAACCAGTTACAAATTTACTAATAATGGCGTCATTAATTGTTTGAGCGTCGTAAATATTAAGATGGTTTTGGGTAATTTTCAGGATACCGTTAAAAAAATAAGTTTACAAAGGTTATATTTGTAACTCAAATTTAATAACATGGATACAACAAAAATATTGATCATAGGAGCCTGCGGACAGATAGGATCTGAGCTTACCTTAAAGCTCCGTGAACTTTACGGCATAGAGAACGTTATTGCATCTGATATCCGTCGGGGTGAGCAGGAAGTTTTCAAAAGCGGACCGTTCGAAATCGTAGATGCTATGATTTATGAACAGGTGGCAGACCTTATAGAAAAATACCAGATAGACGAGGTTTACTTAATGGCGGCCCTGCTTTCCGCTACAGCTGAGAAAAACCCTGCCTTTGCATGGGATTTAAATATGAACTCTTTATTTCATGTGCTGAACCTTGCCAAAGAAGGAAAAATAAAAAAAATATTCTGGCCTTCGAGCATAGCAGTTTTTGGCCCTACAACTCCGAAACACAATACGCCGCAGTATACGGTAATGGAACCTTCTACTGTTTACGGTATTTCCAAACAGGCGGGAGAACGCTGGTGTGAATATTATTATAACAAATTTGGAGTAGACGTGCGTTCTATACGCTATCCCGGACTTATTTCATGGAAAACACCTCCCGGAGGCGGTACTACAGATTATGCCGTTGACATTTATTACAAGGCAGTCGAGGCAAACAAATACACCAGCTTTTTAACAGAAAACACGGAATTGCCTATGATGTACATGGATGATGCCATCCGGGCAACAGTAGGTATCATGCAGGCTCCGAAAGAAAATATAAAAATACGTTCGTCTTACAACCTCGCGGCCATGAGCTTTACACCTAAACAGGTAGCACAGCAAATTGCAAAAGAACAACCGGGATTCGAGATTTCATATGAAGCTGATTTCCGCCAGGCTATTGCCGATTCGTGGCCTTCAAGTATTGATGATTCAGAAGCGCGTAATGACTGGGGATGGAAACCGGAATTTGACCTGGACTCCATGACAAAGGAGATGCTTAAAAACTTATCCTAAAACCTTGATTTATTATTATATTACACAAAAATGTTAAATATTAGATTTTTTTTAAAAGTTTAAGGTTATTTATCTTATTTTAGTGATCGCTTTTATCAAAAAATTAAACCGTGATTATGAAAAAAATAGTAACGAGATTATTAGTTATCCTTCCGTTGGCATTTCTTGCAGTAAGTGTTGCATCCTGTAACGATGAAGAAGAATATATGGATTTAACGACTCCTTTTGCAAAATATAAAGGAGCCTGGGAAGGTTCTTTTTCAGGTACGGATTCCGGAACCTGGGAAATGACCGTTGACGGCAACGGAGCTATTATCGGATCTGTAAAATCAAACACCCTGCCGGAAACAAATTTTGAACTTGCCGGAAAAGTAAATATAGATGGCGATGTAACGGTAAATTATATTTATGCCGACAGAAAAATAGGAAGCTTTATCGGTAAAATGACCGAAATTTCCGCTTCAGGAAACTGGGACAGTTCTACTGCCGCAGGAGACTGGTCGGGAACCTGGACAGGTGCCAAACTACAATAAAAAAAGGTTGTCTTAAAGACAACCTTTTTTTATATATCAAACCCAATGTTTACACCCAGTTTAAGAGATATCAGCTTTTGAAGCTTTAACTGCAGATCCGGAATTGCGACAGAGGAAATTACTTCATCTGTAAAAGCGTACATAAGCAGTGCACGGGCTTCTTTCTTAGGTATTCCGCGCTGCTGCATATAGAACATGGCAGACTCGTCAAGCTGGCCTATTGTACATCCGTGCGAGCACTTCACATCGTCTGCAAAAATTTCCAGCTGCGGCTTTGTATTCAATGTTGCTTTATCGGTAAGCAGTATATTGTTATTCTGCTGAAATGCATCCGTTTTCTGCGCAATTTTGTCTACAAAAATCTTACCGTTGAAAACTCCTGTAGAGCGGTCGTCGTAAATCCCTTTGTAGTTCTGGTGCGATTCACAGTTCGGTTGTTCGTGGTTTACCAGTGTATAATGATCTACATGCTGTTTGTCTCCTATAATGGTTACGCCTTTCAATGTAGAATCAATACGTTCTCCCTGCTGGTAAAAATTAAGGTTGTTTCTCGTAAGGTTTCCTCCGAAGGAAAATGTATGAACAGATACACGGCTTTCCTGCTTTTGCGACACGAACGTATTGTCGATAAGGTTTGCCGTCAACACATCGTTCTGAAGCTTGTAATAATCTACAATGGCACGTTTCTGGGCAAATATTTCCGTTACGGCATTGGTTACCGTTACAGTGTCTGTGAGACTCTGATGGCGCTCCAGAATCTGAACATGCGCATTTTCCCCGACAATAATTAGGTTTCTCGGCTGTACGAAATTAGGCACAGTACCCGTAGTAAAGTACAGAATTTCAACAGGCTTGGCCACCACCGTTGATTTTGGTATATGGATAAAGGCCCCTTCCGCCGCGTAAGCAGTATTCAGGCTTGTCAGACTGTCTTTTTTATCGGCAACCTCATTAAAATACGTATCGATTACCATTTTGTATTTGGGTTTGTTCAGTGCCGAAGACATCAGACAAACATCAAGCCCGTCATGTGTTGTGGAAGAAAGATGAGAACTGAAAATCCCGTTGATAAATACCAGTTTATAGGTATCCACATCGTTGAGGAAGTATTTTTTTACATCTTTAAACTCTACAGCCGTTTCGCTTTTCGGTAAAATTGCGAAATCGTTATTCAGAATTGCATTAAGAGAGGTATATTTCCAGGCTTCTTCTCTTTTAGTTGGAAACCCCTTTTCTTCGAACACCTTTAAAGCTTCCGTACGTATATCGTGCAGGTCCGTGGCCGTATCCACACGCTGTTCAAAAGCAATAAAAGATGATATAAATTTTTCTTTTAAATCCATGTTTGAATTGTAATTTGAGATTGTAAGGTTAAGCGTTGGAGATTCGGTTACTTTAACCAGTCGTACCCTTTTTCTTCCAGTTCCAGAGCCAATTCCTTGCCTCCGGTTTTTACAATCTTCCCATCGTGCAAAACATGTACAAAATCCGGAACTATATAGTCCAGCAAGCGCTGATAATGCGTAATGACCACTACTGCGTTGTTCTCGTTTTTCAATTTATTCACTCCGTTTGCAACGATTCGCAGCGCATCGATGTCCAGACCCGAATCGGTTTCATCCAGAATAGCTATTTTCGGATCGAGCATCGCCATCTGGAAAATTTCATTCCGTTTCTTTTCCCCCCCCGAAAAACCTTCGTTTAAAGAGCGGGAAAGGAACTTACGGTCAATTTCGAGCAATTCCGATTTTTCCTTGATGAGTTTCAGCATTTCGTTTGCCGGCATGTCTTCCAAACCTTTGGCTTTACGTGTTTCGTTAATGGCTGTCTTCATGAAATTCGTTACAGAAACACCCGGAATTTCTACAGGGTACTGAAACGAAAGGAAAATACCTTTGTGCGCTCTTTCTTCTGGGGCAAGATCTCCAAGATCCTCTCCGTCCAATATTATCTCCCCTTCGGTAACTTCGAAGTTTTCATTCCCGGCAATCACGGACGAAAGTGTAGATTTCCCGGCTCCGTTCGGTCCCATTATTGCGTGAACTTCTCCGGCTTTCACCTCCAGGTTGATTCCTTTCAATATCTCTTTATCCTCTACCGAGGCATGTAAATTTTTAATTTGTAACATTTTGTCAAAATTTGAAATTCAGAGCACGGTAACTTACCGACCTCCTTCATCGATTTTTTATGTATTTTATCTTTTTTGTACGTTTTTTTAGCCTACCGAACCTTCCAGTGATATTTCAAGCAGCTTCTGGGCTTCAACGGCAAATTCCATCGGCAGCTTGTTCAGTACCTCTTTGGAGAAACCGTTTACAATCAAGGCAATGGCCTTTTCTGTAGGAATCCCACGCTGGTTGCAATAGAATATCTGGTCTTCGCCGATTTTGCTCGTTGTCGCTTCATGCTCAAGTCGGGCCGATGCGTTCTGGGATTCGATGTAAGGAAACGTATGTGCCCCGCATTCATTACCCATTAAAAGGGAATCGCACTGTGAAAAGTTGCGTGCATTTTCGGCTCTTGGCCCGATCTTCACTAGACCTCTGTACGAGTTTTGGGATTTCCCTGCAGAAATACCTTTTGAAATGATCGTGGAACGCGTATTTTTTCCTAAATGGATCATTTTTGTCCCAGTATCGGCCTGCTGGAAGTTATTGGTCACCGCAATAGAGTAAAATTCACCGATGGAATTGTCCCCCTTCAGAATACAGGACGGATATTTCCAGGTTACGGCAGAACCCGTTTCAACCTGTGTCCATGAAATTTTGGCATTTTTCTCAGCGAGACCGCGTTTGGTCACAAAGTTAAAAACACCTCCTTTCCCGTTTTTATCACCCGGGAACCAGTTTTGAACTGTTGAATATTTGATTTCGGCATCGTTGAGTGCAATAAGCTCTACAACTGCTGCGTGCAGCTGGTTTTCATCGCGTGACGGAGCCGTACATCCTTCAAGATAAGAAACATAGGAACCTTCATCTGCAATAAGCAGTGTCCGTTCAAACTGGCCTGTTCCGGCTTGATTGATGCGAAAATAGGTAGAAAGTTCCATAGGGCACTTCACGCCTTTTGGTATGTAACAGAACGACCCGTCCGAAAAAACGGCCGAATTTAAGGCAGCATAGAAATTGTCGGATTTCGGCACAACAGTTCCGAGGTATTTTTTTACCAGGTCACCATGTTCCCGTATTGCTTCCGATATTGAACAGAAAATGATTCCTTTTTCGTTTAAGGTTTCCTTAAAGGTCGTGGCCACAGAAATAGAATCAACCACAATATCCATTGCAATGTTGTTCATTCTCTTCTGTTCTTCAAGAGAAATTCCAAGCTTTTTATACATGGCCAGAAGTTCAGGATCCACATCGTCGAGCGTTTTGTTCGGGTCTGCCTTCTTAGGGGCAGAATAATATGAAATAGCCTGAAAATCGGGTTTTTCGTACGTAACATTGGCCCATTCCGGCTCTGTCATTTCCTTCCAGATGCGGAATGCTTCGAGGCGCCATTCAGTCATCCATTCCGGTTCTTCCTTTTTTTGGGAGATGGCACGGACAATATCTTCGTTTAAACCAACAGGAAATGTTTCCGACTCTATATTGGTATAGAATCCGTATTCATACTCCTTGGTTTCGAGTTCTTTTTTTAATTCTTCTTCTGTATATTTTGACATAGTACTCTTAAATTACAGGATTTGTTCAAAACAATTATCCTGTGACATTCTCATTTATTTTTATGAAGATTACAGAGAAAAACTTTCTCCGCATCCACAGGTGCGTGCCGCATTCGGATTATTGAATACAAAGCCTTTTCCGTTTAATCCCCCGGAATACTCCAGAGTAGTGCCCACAAGATATAGGAAACTTTTTTTATCGACGGCAATTTTAACTCCGCTGTCTTCAAAAACCTTATCGCTTTCCGTGGTTATATTGTCGAACTTTAGTTCATATTCCAACCCTGAACATCCACCGCTCTTCACGCCTACTCTAATAAAATCGGTTTCAGGATTAAATCCCTCATCTTCCATTAACATTTTAGCTCGTTTAGCTGCCGATTCTGATACTTTTATCATGACAATTTGGGTTTTAGATTCTTACCAACTGCAAAGATATTACAAAATATGATTTTTATCATATTAATAACAATATTATAACTATAATAGCATAAGCAGAATTGATAATAAAAAAACCACCTCTGGGAGGTGGTTCTCTGCATATTTGATTCAAAACCTAGAAGGTCAGCTTTACAGAAGCGTTCCAGGTACGCCCGTAACCGAAATAAACCTGGTTGCGGACATCGATTCCCTTATAGGTATCTACTGTCTTATCGTCTATTTTCTGAGCTGTATTCGATTGTGACAGATACTCAGCATTGAAGAGGTTGTTCACATTGAAGCGGAAACTTAAACGATTGGTATCGGTGAGGTTGAGTCCGTATGAAATTCCGGCATCCACAAGCTGGAACGACGGCAGCATAAGGTTTTCCTTTTCCTGGACATCGGCGTACAGGTCCTGGTAATAGCGGTAGTCAGCATCGATCGATAAGTTGGGCAGAATACGGTATTTGAAACCTAAACCAAAAGTCGTCTGCGCGGCATTTCCTACCTTACCGCCATCGACATCCCGTGTCGTCGTTTCCAGTATTTCCCTGTCCTCTGTTCTGATTTCGGTAACGGCACTTCCTTTATATTTCCAGTCCCCTATCGAAGCAAATCCCTTCAGTTCAAGGTTATAAAGCGGTTTTGCCATAACATCCAGCTCAATTCCCTTATGGTCCTGTTTAACCCCTCTGTTAACGGTAAACAGCTGCTGACCTGCCAGTTCAGGATACTTCGTATCGGTATCGGTAACTGTTCTTACCGACGATTCCACACGGTTAGCCCAGCTTGTTTTGTAAGCGTTTACGTTTACGGATACATATTCTGAAATAAATTTATACCCTAACTCCAGACCAACGATCTCTTCGTTTTTTGTAAAAGGATTCACAGCATTTCCGAAACTCAAATAAATATTATCATGATAAGGCTGGCGAGAATAGAAACCCGCGTTTCCGAAAAAGACATGCTTATTGTCTATGTTGTAGCTAAGCCCCCCCTTAAGGTTATACCCCATATTACTGACTTTTTCCGACTTTTCATTCTCGGGAGTATACTGGTAGTAATCGTAGCGTACATGCGACTGGCTAGACAATGCTCCCTGGAAGAAGGACGAGAAGCGATCGGTTGCATACTCCAGCTGAGTGAAAACTCCCCCGTAGTTAATGGTTTCTGAATAATCGTAACCATAACGGTCTTCAGGGTTTTTAGCAAAGTTCGACAATACTTTCCATGGATTGGTTGAGAACGTATTCGTAATCCTTGCATTCGGATCGCGCAAACGTGTAGAAGTATTATCGATGAGATAAGAACCTCCCATAAGGTTGGTCAGCTGGCGGAAGTGGTCTCCCTGGTAGGATCTTAAGTCAACACCGGCATTAAAGGTTAAATTATCTGTAAATTCGTGACTGTAATTTGAAACCAGCCCGTACCATGCATGGTTGTTCACAGATGAACGGATTGCATAACTCGACTGGCCTGCTGCGACGTTTTTGTCATAAGCTCCCTGCATGTTTTTGGTTCCGTCTGCCAGTACATCACCCGTAGACCCGATTGGTCCTGTTCCTCCTCCTCTACCGAAAGATGCGTAAAGCACCGTTGACAGGCTCGAAAGTTCATTGATTTTCCAGTCCCAGTTTAAGTTCAATACGGGTTTATGGTAGTAATTTCTACGGTCATTTAAAGCCTGACCATTAAGATATCCCCAGTTATTATTGTATTTTTTTCCAAAAACATCGTATCCGGGAGTCTTAACTTTTGTTTTGGTTTCATCTGTGTAAACCGTCCCTATCGGTTTTGCGTAGTTCTGGTCATGCCACTGGGGTGCTCCTGTAATGAGGAAGTTGAAATTATGTTTCTCGCTGGCCTTGTACCCGATCGAAACAAAGTAATTCTGTCCCTGACCGGCTGTCATATCGTTATACCCGTCGCCCTGCCAGTGTGAAAACATGGCCGTTACCCCAAATCCGTTTTCAAGCAAGCCCGTACTATACCCCACAGACGATTTAAAGAACCGGTCATTCCCCATCCCGGCCTTTAAAAAACCGCCCTGTTTCATATCGGTAGCCTTTGTGATAAAGTTGATGGTTCCCCCAACTGATGAAATGGCCAGTTTAGACGACCCCAAACCGCGCTGAATCTGGATTGCATTTGCAATATCCGACATTCCGGACCAGTTAGACCAGTAGACGTTACCATCTTCCATTCCGTTGATCGGTTGACCGTTAAGCAAAAATGCGGTATTGGACTGGTCGAATCCGCGCGTATACATCTGTGTATCCCCGAACCCGGAAGATTCGCTCGTTACATATACCGAAGGCGTATTTACCATGGTTGTCGTAATATCCCTTGCCCCAACCTTTTCTTCAATATCGGCTCCTTTAATGGTCGATACGGCAATCGGTGTTTTACGCCCTTCCGCCACATCAATTACCCCGCGGGCCATCACAACGATTTCGTTTAACGATTCTTCTGAAACTCCGAGATAAACAGCCCCCAGGTTGATTTCGTTACGCTCCTTAAAATTGAACTGTACGGATTTTGTTTCGTATCCCAAGGAGGCAAATTCAACATACCCCTGCACCATTTCGGTGGAAATGGTGAACGATCCGTCTTCATTTGTAGTAATTCCTTCAGAAGTTCCTTTAACATAAACTTCTACCCCGGAAACTGCAGTCTTTTTGTCTGCATCATAAACAACACCTGTTAATTTGTTTTGCGCATAAGAAGCAGTACCTGCAAAAAATGCAAACATTGCCAACGTGCTTAGACGATTTTTCATTGTTGTGTGGTTAAAATTCTGGGCAAAATTACAGTTTTAAAAACCACAAAACACCAAAAACCAATTCGTTAAATTTTAATTAATCTTTACATAACCACAGCTCCTTTAGTCATTGTTAAACTTAACCGTTGCGTAATGTTAAAGTAGAACAGGCTCAATCTTTTCCTGCCTCCATAATACCGCTGGGAATACGGCTCAGATAGAAAAAATGCGGCCCTGAGGCCGCATATGCTTAAAATTGTTTTATGTTATTCTCTTTGTTGACATCGGCCATTAATTGGGATGGATCTATACTTACAGACTTTATCTTTTTACCTTTGATATCGAATTCAAATGTAAAAGTAGGATAAGCCCAGTCCCAGCCGGCCAGCACTGTTCTCTTTACTTCAGGAAACGGATTTGGCTTGCTGTACCGCATAAGGGTATTCGGAATATAGAAGCTTTCTTTAGAACCGTCCTCATATGTAACCATCAAATCAAGTGGCATCGGCATCTTTCCAATGCGTTCCAGCGTTACACCGGCCTTATTAGCCTTCATTTCCACATTTTTAATTCCATAATCGATCGTATTTACCGTCTGTGTCCAGTCGACAAGATACCAATCGAGCACGGCTCCTGAAACGCGTTCTGCCGTGCGTTTGAAATCATTAGGGGTAGGATGCGAAAATCTGAAATCGTAATAAAAACGTTTCAGTGTTTTAAAGGTATCTTCCCACCCGATGATATAAGCAAGCTGCGTAATGAAAACAGCGCCTTTGTTATATGCGGAAATCCCGTAATTCATGTTGTCGTCATACCGGTCGGCATGGGTCGTCAGTGGCTGTTGCCCATCCTTTTTTACCATATAATAATATCCATTATACGAACTCTGGAACGGATTTTCATCTTCCTGATTTTTTTTGTCCATAATTTGGTTTACCGCAAAATCGGAAATGAACGAGGTAAAACCTTCATCCATCCATTCATGTTTGCTTTCATTAGTCGCCAGCATATGCTGGAACCACATATGGGCAAATTCATGGGCCGTAACACCAATAAGGCTTGGAAGGCTGCGTTTTCCCGTAATAAGCGTACACATGGCGTATTCCATTCCGCCGTCGCCACCCTGGATAATCGAATATTGTTTATAAGGATAAGTTCCTATGGTTTTATTGAAATATTCAAGTAGTTTAACGGTTTCAGGCTGTAACTTCTTCCAGTTTTCCACAATGGATTTATCGTTTTTATACAGAAAATGAAGTTCCACATTATCGGGCCCCATCACTTTGTCGTGTATAAAATCGGGATCAGCTCCCCACGCAAAGTCATGAACATTCGGAGCAATAAAATGCCACGTAAGCGTTTTAGTCTTTTTTGGGATGGACACTTTTACGCCTTCGTCTTCGTATCCGTGGCCGATTTCATTTTTATTCTGAAGATATCCTGATCCGCCTACCGTATATTTTTTATCAAGGGTAATTTTGACATCAAAATCGCCCCATACGCCGTGAAACTCTCTTCCGATATAGGGATCGGCATGCCATCCCTCGAAATCGAATTCCGCCATCTTCGGGTACCACTGCGTCATAGACAGCGCAACACTTTCTTCAGAATTTCTTCCGGCTCTCCGAACCATAACAGGCACCTGGCCGTTGAACTTCATTGTGAACGTTGTCTGCGCACCCGGCATAAGCGGGCGTGCAAGATCCACTTCGAGAACGGTCCCTACAACTCTTGTTTTTAAAAGGGTTCCGTCCTGTTTTAAATCGTTTACTTTAAGGTAGCCGATTTCGTTTGGCTTCAGCTCCGATATTTTACTCTGTTTTTTCTCGATCCCGTCTGCCCCCTTAAACGATTTTACCATGCGGGAATCAGGATCCGAAATGGAAGTGAGGCGCGCATCCATCTCACTTCCTGGTTGAAAAGCATTAAAATACAGGTGATAGAACACCTTCTTCAGGGTATCATTGGAATTATTCGTATAAACGAGTTGCTGGGTTCCGGTATACCTGAACTTTTCAACATCCATTTTTACGTCCATCTTATAATCGACGTGCTGCTGCCAGTATCCGGGATTAGGATTCTTATGCTGTGCCAGGGAAACCTGCCCGATAACCAATATGGCCAGAAACCATTTTTTCATAAGCTTTAAAATGTAAAAAACCATTTCACAATCCCTGATCCGGATTGTGAAATGGTTTTATGTTTTTTTATATATTATTTTTTTTCTTTAGAAACCTTGTCTGCCAAAATAAGGGCATTGTAAAGATTTACAAATTTACCTGAGGTAGAAATCTCTTTAAAGTTGCGTTTGTCTTTGGCTTTACCTGAAACAATTACTTCTTTATTTACGGCAACCCCTGAATCTTTCATGATCTGTTTAACCTGGGCAGCCGTTAACTTAGGATAGTAAGAACGGATCATGGCCGCTACTCCCGCAGCATTCGGCGACGCCATTGAAGTACCCTGCAGATATTCGTATTTTCCGTAAGGAACGGTAGCATAAATTTTAACTCCAGGAGCAAATACGTCTACATCCTTAGAACCGAAGTTAGAGAAGTTCGCCACCATTTTTTCCCCGAAAGAAGGATTTAAAGCTCCCACTACAAGGAAATTATCGGAAACTTCCGTGTCTGTTCCTTCAATACGGTCGTTAGGATAACGTTTCACATCTTCTCCTGCGGCCGGGTTAAGATCCATTGCATCATTACCTGCTGCTACCACGATTAACACATCCTTATCGGCTGCGTATTTGATCGCATCCTGTACCCATTTGCTGTTTTGTTCAAAATATTTCCCGAAACTTCCGTTGATGACCTTAGCTCCGTTATCAACAGCGTAACGGATTGCCAAAGCAACATCTTTATCGTACTCATCTCCATCCGGCACTGCACGAACCGACATGATTTCCACATTGTTGGAAGCAACGCCGTCACCTCCTATGTTGTTGTGACGCGTCTGTGCAATAATACCCGCTACATGGGTTCCGTGCTTCGCATGATCTCGGTTCCCCATTACGTCGTTGTTCCCGTAATTCTTATCGTTAATGTCGAAAATATCGTCATTTGTTTTACGCCCTTTAAAATAAAGATTCAGATTATACTTCAGTTGCCCGTTTACATAATCACCGTATTCCTTTAAAAAGTCGCCGGCAAGCTTGCCACGCGAAAGCAGCATATAGGAAATGTTCTTTGCTTTTTTAACATCATCCGGGGCATCGGCACCGATTTTATCCAGATCTTCTTTCGTATAGTCTTTCTTTTTAAGATATTCCGCTACCCTATCATGTGCTTTTTGTAAAATAAACAATTGGTTGTACTCTTCTTCTGCTTCCGCATGCTTTTCCGAAAATTCTTTTGCTGCGCGCTTATATTGTTCTGATCCGTCATCCGCGCGGCTGACAATACGCGTCATTTCAAGCTGTTCTTCGTTTGTATCACCGAGAATGTTCCACCCGTGAATATCATCAATGTACCCGTTTTTGTCGTCGTCCTTACCGTTTCCCGCAGTTTCTTTAGGGTTTACCCAGATCTGGGGTTTTAGGTCGGCATGGTCTATTTCTATTCCCGAATCGATCACGGCTACAACAACCTTTTTACCTACTTTGTCCTTAATGATTTCTTCATAAGCACGGTCAACAGACATCCCCGGAACGGTATCCTTCAAAATATCCAGATGACTCCAGCGTTGCAGGTCATTTTCAGGTAATACGGATTTACGTGTTGGCAACTGGTCGGCAGATTCAATCGGCTTTAAACTGCTTAAATCTTGCAAATAAGATGTTTGCGCCGTTTTGCAGCTGGTCAGCGCTAACGCTACCAATGCTGACAGGTAAATGGATTTGTTGATTTTCATATTTGATATAAACTTAATTTAATACTTAATAATTAGTCGTTTAAAATGTGGAATGTTACATTATCGAATCATAAAATATCGTTAATACCGAAAACCTCATCTAAACGGATTCCCTTTTCGGTTTCTTTTAACGTAATGATAGGGTTATGGGCATCGTGTTCCAGAAATAAAAAATAATTCTCTGCCACAGCCTTCTTCAAAAACCGTTCCTTTTCTGCAACTGTAAGCAGCGGACGGGTATCGTATCCCATAACGTACGGCAACGGAATATGTCCTGCCGTTGGTAAAAGATCGGCGCAGAATACTATCGTTTTATCCTTATAGCGGATATGCGGAATCATCTGCTTTTCGGTATGGCCGTCTGCAAACAAAACTCCAAAATTCAGTTCGGGTACCATCTCTTTCGGGTTCTCAGAGGTACTGATAAACTTAAGCTGTCCGCTCTCCTCTATTGGGATAATGTTTTCGGTAAGAAAGGAGGCCTTTTCCCTAGGATTGGGCCGGGTTGCCCATTCCCAATGCGACTCGTTGCTCCAGTATACGGCATTTTTAAAGGTCGGCTCATAGGCTGTGTGTGAACTGTTCCATGAAACAGCCCCGCCGCAGTGATCAAAATGGAGATGTGTTAGGAAAACATCCGTAATGTCCTCTTTGTGAAATCCTTTTTGTTTCAGCGAAGACTCCAGATTAAAATTGCCCCACATGTTGTAAAATCCAAAAAATTTATCGGACTGTTTGTCCCCCATCCCGGTATCGATGAGGATAAGCCTGTTACCATCTTCAATTAGCAGGCAGCGTGCGGCCAGATCAATCTGGTTATTGGCATCTGCCGGATTTGTTTTATTCCACAATGTTTTAGGGACAACCCCGAACATGGCTCCTCCATCCAATTTAAAATTTCCGGCCTCGATAGCGTGTAGTTTCATTTTAACCGTTCTTTTACAAATATGTAAAAATACTAATATTTTCTGAACCTTCAATTTTTAGTTGCCAACCCGGAATAAATAGGCTGAAAAGCTGTACTTTTGCCAAAGTTTAACCTAATTATGGACCATACGTACCCCAAAAAAGAAAAACTCAAAAAGAAAAAGCATCTGGACCTGCTTTTTTCTGAAGGACGCACGGTAACAAAATATCCCCTGCGACTGGTTTTTGTACCTGTTGCTGATATGGATTTTCCGTTGCAGATGGGTGTTTCGGTTTCCAAAAAATATTTCAAAAAAGCGGTTGACCGCAACTATTTCAAAAGGGTTTTAAGGGAATGCTACCGTTTGAACAAGCACCTTCTTTTAAACGGCCTGCAGGAACCGCACGCGGTTATGTTCTTTTACCAGACAAAAGAACGGCTGGAATTCAGCGAAATAGAATCTAAAACAAAAGAACTGTTCCAGAAATTCATTGCTTTAAACAACAAACATACTTCTTCGCAGGGATAAATCACGGCTGCGCCGGCCTGTACTTATTCTTAAGCCAAAAATAACAGAACTTTACATTAAGAGATTTGTTTTTTTTGTAACTTCATTCATATTTATTTTATACATTTGGCCAATTTTTTTAAGGATTTTGTAAACCAGATTGCGATTAAAGTCGTTTACGGTATGAAATTCAAAATGAAAAAGGCTTTTTTTTAACTAATTTCTATTTCAAGTGGAAGGAAAACATGGCATTAATAAAGTCAGTATCGGAACTTTATTAATTACACTAGGTATTATTTACGGCGACATCGGAACCTCTCCTTTATATGTAATGAAGGCTATTTTCGGAAATGCTCCCATTAATTCAAATTTAGTACTCGGGGCTGTTTCATGTGTACTCTGGACCTTAACAATACAAACGAGCATTAAGTATGTATGGCTTACGTTACAAGCCGACAACAACGGTGAAGGGGGTATTTTTTCGTTGTATACACTCGTAAAAAAACTAAAAAAGCGCTGGCTCATCATTCCGGCCATAATTGGGGGAAGTGCCATGCTTGCAGACGGAATCATCACACCTCCCATTTCCATATCTTCCGCTTTGGAAGGATTAAAAATCTATTATCCCGAACTTCAGACCATTCCCCTCGTTATCGGTATCATTCTGGCTCTTTTCTTTTTCCAGAGTTATGGAACGAAGACGATTGGTAAATTCTTCGGCCCTATAATGCTGATGTGGTTTCTTATGCTGGCCGGAGTTGGTATTCTTCAGATTTTCAAGGTTCCCGAAATCCTGCGTGCCGTAAATCCGTACTATGCCTATCTGCTGCTGACCGAACACCCGGAAGGTTTTTATGTGCTGGGGTTTGTTTTCCTCTGTACAACTGGGGCAGAAGCCCTGTACAGCGATCTGGGACACTGCGGGATCAAGAACATACGCATGAGCTGGATGTTCGTTAAAACCACGCTTGCATTAAACTACCTGGGACAGGGAGCCTTCCTTTTATCGCACGGTAACATACAGTTGAAGACCTTTGAAAACGGAGTGGAATTTATACAGAACCCGTTTTATCTTATGATGCCGCAATGGTTCATCCCTATCGGGATTGTCATTGCCACTATGGCGGCCATTATTGCCGCACAGGCTCTCATAACCGGATCGTTTACAATGATCAACGAAGCTATGCGACTGAACCTTTGGCCTCGTGTACTCGTAAAATACCCGTCCATTATAAAGGGACAGCTTTACATCCCTTCTACCAACTGGCTTCTTTGCATAGGATGTATACTGATTGTTCTTCACTTCAAAGAATCGAGTAATATGGAGGCTGCCTACGGGCTTGCCATCGTAATGTGTATGATGGCAACGAGCATACTGCTTACTTATTACATGATTTTAAAACGTTTCAGCAAATTTGTCATCCTTTCGTTTGTTTTCGTATACAGCATTATTGAAATTTCGTTCTTTATTGCCAATATCGACAAATTCCACCACGGGGGCTATGTTTCACTACTTGTAGCCGGATTGCTGGCCAGCGTAATGGCCATCTGGTTCCTTGGAAAACGCATCCGTAAAAACTATACGGAATATGTGAAACTCAACGACTATATCCCGGTGATTGAAGATCTCAGCAACGATGATTCCATCCCGCAATACGCCAACAACCTCATCTACCTTACCAATGCACAGAACAAGAATGAGATTGAGTCAAAAGTAATCTATTCCATTCTTTATAAACGACCTAAGCGCGCCGATGTCTACTGGATGATCCATGTAAACGTGCTCGATGAACCTTATGGTATGGAATATCAGATCAAGCGCTTCTCGGACAAAATCATCCGCGTCGATTTTTATCTGGGATTCCGCATTGTTCCAAAGATAAGCCTGCTGTTCAAAAAGGTGCTTGAAGACCTGAGTCAGTGCGGGGAATTCAACAAACTGAGTACCTACCATTCACTGAGAAAGAATCAGATCACCGCTGATTATAAATACATTATCATCGAAAAACTGGTTTCTTATGACAATGACCTGCCATGGCATGAAAAATTCTTCCTGGATTGTTATGCGTTCATACGTAAACACAGCTTATCTGAAGAAAAAGCATTCGGACTCGACAACAGTTCGGTTAAGATAGAATACTATCCGCTGGTGCTGAATAAAAGTGTACCCGATTTTACCCTTAAACGCAGGGAAGACCGTAAAAAATAAAAAAAGGAGCTTTTACAGCTCCTTTTTTCGTGTCATTTTCACATGAGGGATACCGTCTTCCATATATTCTCCGGAAACGGTTTCAAATCCATGTTTTGCATAGAACCGCTGTAAATGCGCCTGTGCCGAAATGGTAATCACCGTCGTTGCGTAAAGATCTTCAACCGCCTTTACAGCATGCTCCATAAGCAGGTGCCCCAACCGGGTCCCCCTGTGCACAGGGTTTACTACCACGCGCCCTATGCTTGCCTCAGAATATTTAATCCCGGGACTGAAAATACGCGCATACGCAGCCAGTTCACCGCTGCTACCATATACCGTAACATGGTGTGCCCTGCTGTCGGCTCCGTCCGTATCGAGATAAGTACAGTTTTGTTCTACAACAAACACCTGGTTCCGTAAATTCAGAATATCGTAAAGTTCGCGAACAGTAAGTTCGTCAAATGTTTTAATCTGTATTTTCATTAAAATTAACGGTTTTAATTATGGCCTCCATTTCAAGCAGCTGATCGCGCTTGTTTCTGAACGGATTGTTGATATACCCTTCTATAAACAGGTAACGCTTGTAATATTCGTCGCGGATGGCATAACAGATAAAGGGACCTGTTAAATAATCGTTTACGGTTTCCCAGTTTCCGATCATCTGGTAAACGGGAAAATTCTGCAAAGTACTTTTTCCGAATACCGGTACTACCCTGCTGTTGGTAATGACATATGCCGAATCCTTGGCCGTTTTGAGAAATTCCTTTCCTATATAGTTCTTTGCCGCAATAAGGTGTTCTTCCACCGACCCGTTGCTGTTTTCAATTTCTGCAATGGGGAATTCATACAGAACCAGGTTCAGATTCCCAGAAGATAAATCCTTCTGGTACCATAAAAAGGGAAAGTCATTTTCGACCTGGAGATAATAGTCGTCGGGAATTTTAAGTGTGCATCCGAAAAAGTCCCTGAGTTCATCCCGCTCTCCGCTGGAAGCACGTACTGTCTGGTGCATCTGTTCGTTAAGTTCTGATGCCTTAAAAACGGAAATGATGGAATCGGAATGACTTTTAAACAGTTTTATAAGGTCGCCGGAATTTTGCGCACGAACAAAAAAGAAGTTCTGCGGGGTAGCATAGAAACTTTTTTCCAGCAGGAATTCCTGAGCGGTATTGGTAGAAAACAGCACCACATTGCGTGCTGTACGTATTTTAGTGGTAAAAATTTTCGGATCTATCTGAACCAGATCGAAAACAGGCTCTTCTTCCGGAAGCCCATGCGTAGGCATGGCCAGCCTGGAACGTATACTGTCGCCCGTTGCCCCGATCCACAGGCTGTCGTCTATAACCAGCACCACCTCATTCCTGTTGCCGTAAGAAGGATTCAGATTGCCCACAATCGGGGCCTTTTTTTTACTGCAGGCACACAGAAAAAAGATCATAAGGCACAAATATACGGTCGTCTGCTTCATATTATCCGGTATAATGGTTCTGTAAAATTAATCAATCGCAGCGAATATCAGCTGACTGTAGATGTATTTTGGTAAATTAAAATTATATTAGAACTTTAAAAATCAATCGTTTCGTTATTATTTAATACCTATTTTTGTATAAAACGGCTGCATTATGCAAATTCTGGTAATTGAAGACGATAAACGCATAAGTGATTTTCTCATTAAGGGATTGGAAGAAAACGGCTACCTGGTTACCCTGTGTAAATCAGCTGAAGACGTGCTGGCTCATTACCTCAACATCCCGTTTGACCTTATCATATGCGACATCATGCTGCCTGAAATCGACGGTATCCAGCTTGTACAGACCCTCCGGTTTAAAAAAATATATGCTCCGGTCCTTATGCTCAGTGCACTGAACGCTGTACAGGATAAGGTTACAGCCCTGGATTATGGTGCCGATGACTATATTACAAAACCTTTCCATTTCGACGAACTGCTTTCACGCATCAGGGCACTGACAAGACGTAACCAGTTCCGCCAGCAGGAAGCTACAAGTAATAAAATACAGATCGGAGATCTTGAAATCGACCTCGACCAGTATAAAGTATCTGTTGCACAACAGGAAACGGAACTTTCCCCACGCGAATTCAAGCTGCTCAACTACCTTGTTGAAAACATCGACAAAACGGTTACGCGCATACAGATTCTCAATGCCGTCTGGGGTATCACCTTTGACAATCATACGAATGTTGTGGATGTTTATATTTCCTACCTGCGCAATAAGATCGAAAAAAACGGGAACAAGTACATTTATACGATCAAGGGGGTCGGCTACATTTTTAAAGCCTAGGTTATGAAGTTAAAGCATCGCCTGTCTCTTTATTCCGTTGTTATTTTCAGCATCATCATTCTCATTGTTTCGGGCATCATCTATTTTTCATTCTACGCCCAGATGGAAAAAAAGGAGATCCAGTCCCTCGAGAATAAATCCCTGCTGGCAGCCATCTATTACCTGGAACAGGATGAACTGCCCGCACTGGAACATGAAAACGTCAAAAGCAAACTCCTGAAGACCGTATCCCGGAAAAACATCATCATTTACGATGCACACAACCAGAGGTTCAGCGGTGACATGGAGTCCGACAAGAATATCTCTGCTTCCTTTATTGAAAGCATCCGCCAGAAAAAGAACGCTTTCATGAGTTCGGAGCACTTTTTTTACAACGGCATCTACTATCACGACAACCAGGGTGATTTTGTCGTCATTGCACGTGAGCCTAAAGACGAATTCAACGAACAGATGCAGTCACTGCTGCACATACTCCTCACAGTATCGGTCATCGGGCTCCTCTTTATTTATATGTTCTCGCAATACCTGGGTTATATTGCATATGAACCCGTTATCAAGATTATCGCGCAGATAAAAGAGCGCGATTCGCAAAATTTCAATGAACCTCTGGTGCTTAAAAAATCCTATGCCGAAATTGAAGACCTCATTAAAACCTATAATCATTTTATAGAACGCATTGCCCAGACATTCAACGTACAGAAAAACTTTATCGATTATGTTTCGCACGAACTGCGGACACCTATTTCGGCGCTGCTCGGCACACTCGAAGTGACCGATCACCGCAAAAGGACGGCAGATGAATATGCCGGAGTTATTTCCCAGTTAAAACAATATACAAACGACCTGCAGGAAACACTGGACCAGATGATGATGCTTTCGGGAGCCAAAACAAGTTTTGAATTCCAGTCGGTACGCATAGATGAAGTAGTGTGGCAGGTAATTGAAAACGCCGTACTGTATCACGAAGCCCGTATAAATGTCGATATACGCGTAGCCAACAATGCATTGTTAACCGTTGAGGGAAATGAGAAACTGCTTGAAGTAGCCCTTAACAACCTTGTAGGAAACGCGATCAAATATTCGAACAACGAAATGGTCCAGATCATATTCTCTGAAATCAACGGAAAATTACAGCTGCAGATTATGGATCAGGGCATCGGAATTCCCCAACAGGACCTTCAGCAGATCCGACAAAACTTCTTCAGGGGCCACAATACCCAGAATTACCAGGGGAAAGGCATCGGCCTTTCCATGGCCAGCATCATACTGAACCTTCACCGCATCAACCTGGAAATAAAGCAAAACGAACCAAAGGGCACCATCGTGGAGCTCAACTTTTAAAGCATTTCTAATCCAATTCTAATACAGCTTAAAATTTAGCTTAATCTTAGCCTGCTACTTTTGAACTTCTAAAAGCAGCAGAAAGTGAAAAAAGTTTATTTAGCCGTTTTTTCCATGGCAGTTGCCACAACTGTACAGGCCCAGACCTATACAATGAACGAACTGGAAACACAATTCCTTCAGAACAATTATGCGCTTATTGCACAGAAATTTCAGATTGAAAGCGCACAGGCCGAAATTGTTCAGGAGAAACTATGGCCCAACCCTACCTTAAGCATTTCAGAAGTGAATTTATGGAAAACCTATCAGGTAGAAGAACAGCCTTTCCTCTTCGGTAAATACGGCAACAACCAGCAGATTTCCGTGGAGCTGGAACAGCTTATTGAAACCGCCGGGAAAAGAAAAAAGAGGGTTGCCCTTAAGGAAACAGAAAAAAACAATGCCGTTTTTGATTTCGAGGAGCTTATACGTGAACTGAAAAAAGAATTAAGGCAAACCTATTATACTCTGGACAAAATACACAGGGAAGATGTTCTTTTAACCGATATGCTCAGGCTTTTTACCCAGATGAACGAGCAGTACGAACGGCAGGCATCCCTTCAGAACGTACCGAAAGCTTCCTATTACCGGATACAGACGGAACTTATGGGCCTACAGAAAGAAAAGATGGAACTGGAAAGCCAAAAATCGGAAAGCCTGCACAGGCTCCGCCTGCTTGTAGGCAACAGTTCACTGGAACTGTCTCAACTGGCCTTCTTACAGGACCTCTACGTTCCCAGAACCATACCTTTTGATTTGAAGGATCAGGCCAGAAGCCAGAACATCGGGTTAAAAAAACAGCAGAACGAAATTGATAAAGCGCACAAACTGCTGCTGCTGGAAAAGGCCCAGAGAATACCTGACCTCACGGTGCAGGTCAATTATGACCGTGGAGGTAACATTATGCGTGACTTTGTCGGAATCGGTATCAGCATGGATTTACCCATTTTCAACACCAACAAGGGGGCTATAAAAGCAGCGCAATTTACCGTTGATCAGCAATATACCCAGAAACAGGCAATCGAAACCGCCCTGGACAATTCCATCAGCCTGTACCAGAGTCAGCTAAGTACTATGGCCTTATCCCTTCGCAATTGGTCGGATTCCAAATTCGAAGAGCAGGCCGCCATGATAGACAATTATCAGAAGCATCTGCAAAACAGGCAGGTGACCCTTATGGAATTCATCGATTTTACACAGGCATACCGCGATGCCCGTACAGCTTATCTGGAACTTTTAGAAACCTATAACCATACCATTGAAGAACTGCAATACCTTGTAGGAAAAGATTTTTAATATTATGAGAAACATCATCTGTCTTATACTTTTACTGAGCTTGTCGTTAACAGCCTGTAAAGATCCGAAACCCGTTAACGCTGAAGAAAAAGCAACTGCCTTCTGTCTCAACGAACAACTCAAGAAGACAACCGAAATACTTCCGGTACTGGAACAGCCTATCCGGGAACAATTGACCTTATCGGGCAAAATAGAATACAATGAAAACGACCTCGTCGTTTATAAAAGCCTGTTACAGGGTGTTGTTGAAAAGGTGCAGTTCGAACTTGGGGATTACGTACAGAAAGGCCAGGTACTCGGCCTCGTACGCTCAAGCGAAATCCAGGATCTTGTACAACAGAGAAGGTTTCACCTCAACCAGACAGACCTGTACCGCAAACAGCTCAGTACGCGCAGAGAGCTTTTAAACGACGGTATGGCCTCCCAGCCCGAAGTTTCCGAAGCAGAACATGAACTGCAGGCGGCAAAGATCGAGGTTGATAAAATCGATGCCACCCTTCGTATGTTCCGTGCTACGGGTAACGGGCAGTTCCAGATCCTGGCGCCTAAGAACGGCTACATCGTTCAGAAAGGAATGAGCCCGGGACAGTCCATCACCTCCGATTCTGAAGAAGCCCTTTTTTCCATATCGAACCTTAAAGAAGTATGGGTTATGGTAAACATTTACGCGAGCAATTTAAAGTATATAAACAAAGGTGATGCGGTAAAGGTCCGTACTATGGCTTATCCCGACCGTACCTATACCGGAAAAATCGATAAGATATACAATGTATTCGACGATAACGAGCATGTACTCAAAGCCCGTGTAGTTCTCGAAAACCAGGATCTGAACCTTATGCCCGGCCTAAGTGCAGACATCATCATAGACAAAAACAGCACGCAGGGAACTGCCTTTGCCATCCCGAACAAAGCCAGGGTCTTTGAAAACAATAAGGAATACGTGGTGGTGTATAAAGACGACTGTACCCTTGAAACACGGAAAATAACGACGGTTGCAAGCAATGAAGAATACACGTTTGTCAGCGAAAAATTTGCAGCAGGCGAAAAGATCATCGGCACTAATGCGCTGATCATTTTTGAACAAGTAAATCCATAGAATCATGCAGAAATTTGTACAAAGAATCGTAACGTTCTCGTTGCGCAATACAACCTTTATACTGTTTGCGGTAATGGCGCTGCTGTTTTGCGGGATTTATGCCCTGAAACACACACCCATCGAGGCATTTCCCGATGTAACCAATACCCGGGCACGCATTATTACACAATGGCCCGGCCGCAGTGCCGAAGAAATGGAAAAGCTTGTTACACTTCCCATTTCAAAGGAAATGAACAACATACCCCACAAATCGAATATCCGCTCTATTTCCCTTTTTGGCTTATCCGTTGTAACGGTGCAGTTCGAAGACGGTATCGACGACTTTTACGCACAACAATATGTTTCGAACAAGCTTGGAGGCGTCAACCTTCCCGCGGGAGCAGGTTCTGAAATAGAACCTCCTTCAGGAGCAACAGGGGAAATTTTCCGTTATGTGATCAAAAGCGACCTGCCCATCAAAGAAACCACTGCCATACAGGACTGGGTTATTGAACGCGAACTGCTTTCAGTGCCCGGGGTAGCCGATGTGGTAAGCTTCGGGGGAGAGGAAAAAACCTATGAAATCAAAATTAACCCTACAGAGCTCAAAAACTTTGACCTTTCGCCTTTGGATGTTTACGAAGCGGTTTCCAAATCGAACATCAACGTGGGAGGAGATGTTATTGAGCAGGGAAACCAGGCGTACGTGGTGCGCGGCGTGGGTCTGCTTGATAAAATTGAAGACATCGAGAATATCACCATAAAGCTCAACGGATCTACGCCTGTGCTTATAAGGAACGTGGCCGACGTTGTTATCTCACATAAGCCCAGGCTGGGCCAGGTAGGCTATAATGAACACAACGACCTTGTAGAGGGGATCGTGATCATGTTACGCGGTGAAAACTCTTCGGAAGTTATTGAAAACCTGCGGGCCAAAATCACGGAACTCAACGAACGTACACTTCCCGACAACGTAAAGATCGAAACCGTTGTAGACCGTACCAAACTTGTAGACAATACGGTAAAAACCGTTTCCAAGAACCTGGTAGAAGGAATCCTGCTGGTATCGCTTATCGTATTTATCTTCCTTTACAACTGGAAATCTACGGTAATTGTGGCATCGGTCATCCCCCTTTCCTTCCTGTTCGCCATCATCATGCTCAAGATTCAGGGATTACCGGCCAACCTTATCTCGATGGGATCACTCGACTTCGGGCTGTTGCTCGAAGGAACACTCGTTATCGTTGAAACGGTCTTTGTAGCGCTGGCCACGCTTTCGCATAAGGTGGGGCCGGAGCGTTTTGCCAGGATGAGCAAACTCGGCATCATTAAGAAAAGTGCCGGAAGCGTTGCCTCTTATATTTTCTTTGCATTGCTCATCCTTATCGTAGCGTTGCTGCCGATTTTCTCCTTCCAGAAAGTTGAAGGAAAGATGTTTACGCCCCTGGCCTTCACGCTTGGGTACGCGTTGCTGGGATCACTCATCCTGAGCCTTACGTACGTTCCGGCCATGTGTAAGCTGCTTTTTACGAAAAACATAGACGAAAAAGAGAATTTCGTTACCCGTTTTTTTCAGAAAGCCATATTCGGTATGTATGCTACGGCATTCCGCAATAAAAAAACCACCCTGCTTTTATTTCTGGGTGTACTGGTGCTGTGCGTATTCCGCTTTATGCATTACGGCTCGGAATTTCTACCCAAACTCAACGAAGGCGCCATCTATATACGCGCCACCCTGCCCAACAGTGTGAACCTTAAGGAATCTACAAGGCTTACAAAAGAGATGAAGGAACTTATGCAGAAGGACTGTGACGAAATTGATTTCATCCTTACACAGACGGGACGCCCGAATGACGGAACCGACCCTACAGGTTTCTTCAACATAGAATTCAACGTACAGCTTAAGGACGCCAGTGACTGGAAACGCCCTGTTACCAAAGAAGGAATCATACAGGAGCTCCGCCTTAAGCTCAATCATTATCCCGGAATCAATTTCGGTTTCAGCCAGCCCATCCAGGATAACGTGGAGGAATATGTAGCCGGCGTTAAAAGCTCGCTTGTCATTAAAATTTTCGGAGATGATCTTTACGACCTGGAAAAATATGCCAACAAAGTAGCCGGTTCTATTTCAAAAGTAAACGGGATTACCGATATCAACGTGTACAAGAACATCGGGCTGCCCGAACTGCGCATCCAGCTTCACGATTCTAAAATGGCCAAATACGGACTTCAGACCAGTGATGTTCAGGCTGTAATTGAAATGACCATAGGCGGACAAACGGCAACCAAGTTTTACGAAAACGACCGTCAGTTCGATGTGATCCTGCGTTTTCAGGAAGCTTACCGCGACACCCCTGAAAAAATCAGCAACATCCTCATTCCTGCAAGCAACGGGCAGAACATCCCGTTACAGGAAATCGCCACCATTGGCTATCAGACAGGTCCTGCCTTTATTTACCGCGAAGGAAACAGCCGCTATATAGGTGTCGGTTTCAGTATTGAAGGACGCGACCTCGGCAGCACTATAGAGGAAGCGAAACAGGTGGTGGAACGCGAAGTAAAGCTTCCAAAGGAAAACTATATGGAATGGGCCGGTGAATTCGAAAGCAAGGAACGGGCTGCAAAACAGCTGGCGCTCGTGGTACCTGTATCGCTTGTCCTTATCCTGCTGCTGCTGTATACCAACTTCGGAAACATAAAGGATACGGCCATAGCATCGCTTACACTGCCGTTTGCCTTTATCGGGGGATTCCTTTCGCTGTGGATCACCGGAACTATTTTCGGCATTTCGGCAGGTATCGGTTTCATCATACTGTTCGGGGTTGCCACGATTGACGGTATCGTACTTATAGGCGTTATCAGGGACAACCTCAAACACAAAATGAAATTAAAAGAAGCCATAGTAAACGGGGTAAGAAGCAGGATACGTCCCGTGGTGATGATCGCCCTTATGGGCTCTATGGGGCTGCTTCCGGCTGCCCTTTCCACCGGAATGGGATCTGAAATACAGAAGCCGCTGGCCATTATGATCGTCGGGGGCCTCATCATCTGCCTGATCCTGTCGTTTACCATTTTGCCCATCGTATTTTATTACGCCTACAGAAAGCAGAAGCACTAATTTTTTCATACTGTTTTAATTCACGGAGAGCGGGTTTACACCCGCTTTTTTTATTAACTCAATTAGGATATCTACAATGTTCTTTAAATCCTCATTTTGCTTTATTTTTCCTATTTTAGGACCAGTCAAAATACCAAAAGAAATGCGATTACTTACTTTGCTGGCTCTGCTGGCTTCCCTGTGGTCCGTTAAAGGCCAGACCAAACGGGACAGCATTATTGATACCTACCTGAAAAACGGGGCTTACAGGTATCATTACACCTTACATGGATGGGAAGATTATGTAGACCGCGGGCTGGAAAAAGACCCAACCATAGCGGAATTATGGCAGGCCAAAGCGCTTCCGTACTGGAAAATGCGAAAGTACGACAAGGCTGTAGCCTGTTACGACAAGGCCGTGCTTTACGACCGGAAAAATTACCTGGGGAGAAGAGGCTACCTTAAATGCATTTTTCAGAAGGATTACAAAGGTGCTATTGCCGACATGGAGCTCGCACAAAAAGAATTCGGATATGCATACGAAAACGACCACTCCTATCCTTTTTATATTGCGCTGTGCCATTTACAGCTCAACGATTTTGCCAAAGCCGAGCAGGTTTTGCTGAAGGATTTTGAAAAAACGATAAAGGAACGCGGAGCCTCAGGAATTCATTATCTGGATTTGTTTTATATGGGAATCATAAAGTACGAGCTCCGGAAATACGACGAGGCCATCATGTATTTTGACCAATCACTGGCCGAGTACCGTAATTTTTCGGATGCCCAATATTATAAAGGTCTTTGCCTGCTT